>Ga0265293_10002766_pt1 | contig 34157 bp, 27 predicted proteins | sample Munlanlewell138R_FD_192505 | JGI IMG/M metagenome (GOLD analysis project Ga0265293, IMG submission 192505) | Leachate microbial communities from a municipal landfill in Southern Ontario, Canada - Leachate well 138R | ecosystem: Engineered > Solid waste > Landfill > Unclassified | place: Canada... | reverse complement strand
TCTTTTGGCGCCCTATTACTTCATGACCTGGGCGGAAGCTTACAAGATGCTGCGCGATGAGGCAACCGGACGGGGTCTGGTAAGGATGGAAGACCTGGGCTATGTGCGTGTGAGTTAGAAGAGGTGCCTGTGTCAGCGGCTGAGGCGGGGAGAATTCTGACCCTTGTCTTTCAGGTTTTGCTGGCCCTGGCTGTCACAGCCGGACTTGTCAGTCTGACCCGTCTGCTGATCGAACGAAAAGTCAGGGCTTCCATGGACCTGCGGGAGGGGAGCCCCGAGGGTCCTCAAACTTACAGATTGAAAAGGAATGAATAGCATGTTGGAATTCAATGATCATCTGGCCCAAACCTTTATCAAACCGCATGAGTACCAGGCTATGGAGGCTCAGCTTCTGGCCGCCCGCCTGCAGCTGGACGGCGGTCAGGGACCTGCCTTTGATTTTGGCGGCTGGCTGGACCTGCCTGAACGCATGGACGCCAAGGCTCTGCGGCCCATCCAGGAGGCGGCCGACCGCATCCGCCGGGACTTTGATTACCTGATCCTGGTCGGTATCGGCGGCTCTTATCTGGGAGCCCGGGCAGTCATCGAAGCCCTCTCCCATCATTTCAACCCCCTCCTTGCGCGTGGGGAAAAGGGACCTCTGGTTCTCTATGCCGGTCATCAATTGAGCCCCTCTTATCTGTCGGACCTGATTGAGGTCACCCGCGGCAAAAAAGTTGCCCTCAATGTGATCTCCAAGTCGGGTACGACAACTGAGCCGGCCGTGGCCTTCCGGATCCTGCGGCAGGAGCTTTTGGGCCACCTGAGTGACCGCGAAATGGCGGACCGGGTCTGGATCACAAGTGATGCCGACTCGGGGGCCCTGCGCCAGATGGCCAGAGACCACGGCTACCCCTCTTTTGAGATACCCCGGGATATTGGGGGCCGCTATTCGGTCCTGACGCCTGTCGGTCTTTTACCCATGGCCGTGGCCGGGATCGACCTTGAGGGCCTCCTTCAAGGCGCCCGGGAGGAAAGACTTCGAAGCCTGACCCCTCTCAAAGACGGCTGGTCACCCGCTGACCGCTACGCGGTTGACCGCATCCTCCTTAACCGCAAGGGTTTTCACTCTGAAATCATGGCGGCCTTCGAACCCTCCCTTCATTACGTAACCGAGTGGTGGAAGCAGCTCTTCGGAGAGAGTGAAGGCAAGGACGGCCGGGGGATTATCCCCATGGGCGTCGATTTCACCTCTGATCTTCACTCCCTGGGCCAGCTGATCCAGGAAGGCCCCAGGGTTTTCTTTGAGACGGTCATTCAAGTCAGGGAGACCGAAAAAGACCTGCTGATTCCTTCGGATCCGGCTGACCCTGACCAGCTGGAATACCTGGCAGGAAAAGCTCTATCCCTGGTCAACCGGGAAGCGGCGCGGGGAACGGCCCTGGCCCATGCCAGGGGCGGTGTTCCCAACCTGTCCATCCTCCTGGAAGAAAAGACGGCAAGAGCCCTGGGCGGCCTCATCTACTTCTTTGAACGAGCCTGCGCCCTGTCCGCTTTTATGAACGGGGTCAACCCCTTTGATCAACCCGGGGTGGAAGCATATAAGCAAGCAATGTTCTCACTTTTGGGCAAGCCCGGGTCCAGGCCCCTGGAGGAACAGGGCCTATCATGATGGGTATGGATGAAGCGGGCCGCCGGGCTCTTCTGCGCGCAGTCAGGAAGCCCGGCCGCTATACAGGCGGTGAGCGGAATTCCATCGATAAAGGCGCTGATTTCCTGACAGACGGGCAAGGCCCCCGGGTGACGGCCGCCCTCTGTTTCCCTGATTTATACGAAATCGGCATGTCCAACCTGGCTATTCAGATTCTCTACGCCATCCTCAACCGGGACCCCGACACCTTCTGCCAGCGCTGCTTTGCGCCGGATCTGGATATGCGTGAGATTCTTAAATCCAGGGGCATGCCCCTGACGACACTGGAGAGAGGACAGCCGCTCTCGGAGTTTGACCTGGTCGGCTTCTCCCTGCATTACGAGCTGGCCTATACGGCGGTGCTGGATATGCTGGATCTGGGCGGTATTCCTCTTTGGGCCCAAGATCGGGGAGAAGATGATCCCCTGGTCATTGCGGGCGGTCCCATTACCTGCAATCTGGAACCTATGGCGCCCTTTTTTGATGCCATCCTGCTGGGAGACGGCGAGGAAGCCGTCCCGGAGATGATCGGCCTGGTCAAGGAAAAAAAACAGCAGGGGCTTGGCCGGCAGGCCTTCCTGGAGCATCTGGCTGGGATCAAGGGCTTTTATGTCCCCTCTCTCTACAAAGAACATTACCTGCCGGACGGCCGCCTCAGTCAGCTGGAAGGGCCGGACCGCAAGGTCACCAAACGGCTGATCCTGGACCTGGACCAGGCAGCCATGCCGGAAGAGCCCATCATACCCAATATCGAAGTGGTGCACGACCGCATGGTCATGGAAGTCCTGCGGGGCTGCGCCCGCGGCTGCCGTTTCTGCCAGGCCGGTTTTACCTACAGGCCCCTTCGCGAACGGAGCAAGGAAACCCTGCTTGCGACAGCCGGCAAGCTGATCGCTGAGACTGGCTATGACGAACTGGGCCTCCTTTCCCTGTCCACGACCGACTATTCACAGCTGGAAAGCCTGGTACGGGAGCTCCTGCCCCTGACGGAACCCAGGCATATCAATTTATCCCTGCCCTCCCTGAGGCTGGATGCCTTTGACTTTGACCTGGCCAAGGAGATGGCGAGAACACGGAGGGCAGGCCTGACTTTCGCCCCCGAAGCCGGAACCCAGCGCTTGCGCGATGTCATTAACAAAAACCTCTCGGAAGAGGAGATGACCCGCGCCGCCGAGACCGCCTTCCGTAATGGCTGGGATCGGCTGAAACTCTATTTCATGCTGGGGCTGCCGACGGAGACCGACCAGGATGTTGAAGGAATCGCCTCTCTGGTCAACCGCCTCATGGCCGTCTGGGATCACCTGCCCCGGGAGGAACGGTCCAAGCGGCTCAATGTCACGGTTAGCACATCTTTTTTCATTCCCAAGCCCTTCACGCCTTTCCAATGGTCCAGACAGATTTCTCCTGAGGAGATGGCCGGCAAACAAAAACAACTTGCGGCACTCCTGAAGGACAGGCGGGTTTCCTTCCGCTGGAATGACTTTGAAAGCGCCCGTCTGGAAGGCGTACTCTCCCGCGGGGACCGGAGGCTGGCAGATGTCATCTTCCAGGCATGGCAGCAGGGAGCTTATCTGGACGCCTGGCATGAGCATTTCCAGGCGGACATCTGGCAGCAGGCCCTGGAGCTGATTCCTGGCGGCAGTTCTTTTTACACAAGTCAACGCGACCTTGATGAGCTCTTTCCCTGGGACCATATGGACGTGGGTGTCAGCAAGGCTTTCCTCAAAAGGGAATGGGAGAAAGCCGGTCTGGGCCAGGTGACCCCCTCCTGCTATGACCTGTGTTCAGCCTGCGGCTCTCAGGTCTACCGGACAGGGGTGTGCCCGGGAGGCTCTTTATGACCGGCACTACGCAACGGAAAGGGACTTCCCTGCTTCTCTTCTATCACAGAGAGGGTGCGGCCAGCTGGTTGGCACACCTGGATACCATGCGCCTCTTTGAGCGTTCGCTCGGCCGGGCTTCTTGGCCCCTGTCCTGGACGGAAGATGCCTTCAACCCCCGGCCGGAAATCGTTTTTGCCCTTCCGGTGGGCGTGGGCATCGAAACCCGACGGGATCCTGTTCAGGTCACATTGACAACCGACCGCGGCGACTTTCAGGCTCAAGAGGCGGTGCAGGCTCTCAATGACGCCTTTCCGCCAGGCTTTGAAGTCGTTGATTACTGCTTCTGCCCTCCGGGCGGCAGAAGTCTCATGGCCCGGGTTTCTGCTGCCCGCTACCGGATTGACGCCCCGGGGATAGGGCCCGCCTGGCAGGCCGTCTTTCTTTCGGGACAGCCGGTGCTGGTGGAGCATCTGTCAAAAAGGAAGCGGACCATGATCGACCTGGCGCCCCGCCTCCGCTCCCTGGATCTCCTGGAAGAAGACAGCCTGATCCTGACGGCTGGCGCCGGCAGCAGTGATCACCTGCGGATCGATCTGGTTCTGGATGCCCTGACCCGCTACGGCGGCCTGCAGCCGGCAGCAGCCCAGGGAGCCCGGATTATCCGCCTTGAGGTCATTCTTGACCCGGAGCCGGGCGATCAGGGTATAATTGTCTGATGTGAAGTTCACGAAAAATCGATAGGAGTCGCAGTCATGCCTGCCTTGCGTTTGGCATCCATCTTTGGAACCGGAATGGTTCTCCAGCAGAAAACCGTCAACAAGCTCTTTGGCTTCGCAGCCGGCGAAACCAGGATCACGGTTGAAATGGAGCGCTTTCAGGCTGCCATCCAGGAAGCTGCGGAGAGCACCGTCCAGTATGGCCTCATCCATGTCGAGGAAACCAGAACGGACCGGGACGGCTATTTCGAATTCAGGCTGCCCTCCCTCAAGGCCTCCTATGATACCTACCGGCTGACGGTCCGTGCGGGGACGGAATCAGTCATTATTGAGGATCTTCTGGTAGGCGAAGTCTGGCTGGCCGCCGGTCAGGACAATATGGCCCAAACGGTCCGCATGTCCGATGCCCGCGAGCTCCTTGCCGATTGTATCAATCTGGCCGCCATCCGCATCTTTCATATGAACCGGGACGGCCTGTCCCTGAAAGTCCCCGAATACAGTTATTCCCCCTTGGGTGAGGCCCAGGGCGGCGGCTGGCTGCGCGGCGATCAGGCTTACCATATGGAAGGAGTGTCGGCCATTGCCTTCTCCTTCGCGCGGGACTTCTATTATGAGGCCAATCTTCCCATCGGGGTCATTGACGCGGCCTGTCCGGGGACCTATATCCATTCCTGGCTGCCCCGCGATGTTGTCGAGTCGGATCCCCTCATGAAAAACCATGTCCGCGAGGTCAAGCTCTACCGCGACAAGGAGTCCTGGAACAGTCCGGAGATAGAGGTGACCCGCCCGCAAAAACCGGTCAGCAGCAGCCTTTCCCACGCCTTCCCCCGGCCGCAGACCGTGGCTCTTCTGGAAGGCCGCCGGCCGGACCGCCACGGACCTGCCCCTGTCATCATCCCGCGTGCCGTGATCCGCAAGGCGACGGTTGTTCAGGATATCATTCCCCTGGAGCGGATCTTTACGCCAATCAACCAGCCGGGGGTTATGTTCAATCACAAGCTGGCTCCCTTTGTCGGCCTTTCAATCCGGGGCATTCTCTGGATGCAGGGTGAGAGCGATGTTGACAGCCCCGAATATTACCTGAGGGCCTTCCGGCACTTTGTGGAGACCTGCAACCAGATGTTCGCGCCGGCGGGCGATAAACTGATCTTCCTGATCTCCCAGCTGCCCCCCTATCTCTACAACGGCCTTAATTCTTTCGGTCTTGCCATCTTCAACGAAATGCTGGCTCATGCCTGCCATACCATACCCGCCAAAGCCGGGCTGATCACCGTCTACGACCTTTCGCCCGCCTTCATTGAGCAGGAGTACGATTGCGCGGCCCTGACCCCGCGGGCCAAGCGGGAGATCGGCCGGCGCATGTCCCTGATCGCCCGCGGCCTGATCCAGGGAGGGGATTTGCCGGTCAGCGCCCCCCAGCCGGTTTCCATGGAGAGGATCGGCAATAAGTGGATGATCGACCTGTCTCCCTCTGCCATCAAGGGGCACGGCCTGCAGTTGGGACCTGGTCATAACCTGCTCAAGGGCTTCGCTGTCTGTGACAAGAGCCGCAAATTCGTCAAGGCTGAGGCGCGGATTCTCTACGGTGTCCGGGTCCTTATCTGGCATGACAATATCGAAGACCCGGAATCCATTACCTACGCTTTTTCAGCCTTCAACGAAGAAGCCAACCTCTTCGGAGCGGACGGCATTCCGGTCCTGCCCTTCCGGGTTGACCTGGAGGCCTCAGTCTACCTGCCGCCCATGCCCTGGGCAGACTGCGACCGGCTTTCAGCCTTCATGTGGCGGGAACCCCTTCTGCGCGACAGCCTGAGAGCCAAGAAAAAAGACTGGCCGGGCCAGGGCAAGCTTTGGACGGTAACAGAGGGCAGGGGGGAGCTGAGCCTGACAGAAGAGATCCAGGCTTACAGCCATGCCGATATCCTTTTGGACTATTGGAACGCGGATGACAGCCCCCTGATCCTGGATGCCGCCCTGTCGCCGGCTTCTGCCTATGCGCCTTTGGATTTCTCTCATTATTCAGCCATCGAGCTGACCCTGCTCAATCCGGACCACCAGGAGAAGAAGATCCAGCTGCTCCTGGAAGATGCCAACGGCGTTACCTTCCAATCTGCGCCGCGCACTATTGAAGATGCCTTCAAGCACCAGGTCCTGAGCTGGCCCATCGATGAACTGGCAGCCGATACCAGCCGGATGACGCGCCTGGCTTTCCGGGTCAGCGACCCCGGCAGCCGGGGCAGCCTGATTTTTATTCGCGTCCATTTTGTCTACATTCCCCAAGAGGAATAGAGAAAGGCCTTTGACTATGATCAAGATTCAAGAGATTCCCAAGACGTTCGAGCCCAGGGAAGAAGAGCCCCGAATTTACAAAAAGTGGCTGGAAACAAATGCTTTCGGTGCCGAGTCACCGTCAGATAAGGAATCCTTCTGCATTGTCATGCCGCCGCCCAACGTGACGGGGGAACTCCATATGGGCCATGCCCTGGATAATTCGCTTCCCGATGTACTGATCCGCTTCCAGCGCATGCGCGGGAAGAACGCGCTCTTTCTGCCCGGTACCGACCACGCATCGATCGCGACCGAGGCTGTTGTTGTCCAGCGGATGAAGGAAGAGGGGGTCAGCAAGGAGGATGTGGGTCGACAGGGCTTCCTGGAGCGGGCCTGGCGCTGGAAGGATGCCTATAACGCGCGGATCATCGAGCAGCAGCAGCGGATGGGCCTGTCCTGCGACTGGAAGCGTCACCGCTTCACCATGGATGAAGGACTCTCGAGAGCCGTGACCCGGGTCTTTGTCAACCTCTACCGGGAAGGTCTCATCTACCGGGGCGAACGGATGATCAACTGGTGCCCCGTCTGCGCTACCTCCATTTCGGATATTGAGGTCGAGCATGAGGACCGCGAGGGCCACTTCTATACCATCCACTATCCATTCGCAGAGGGCCAAGGGGGTATAGAGATTGCCACAACCAGGCCGGAAACCATGCTGGCGGATACGGCGGTGGCCGTTCATCCGGACGATGCCAGGAGGCAAAAGCTGGTCGGGCGGAAACTTCGTCTGCCTTTGACGGACCGGGTCATCCCTATCATCGCGGACGCCCACGTGGACCCTGACTTCGGGACTGGCTTCGTCAAGATCACCCCTGCCCATGATCCCAATGACTATGAAATCGGCCTGCGCCATGATCTGCCCCTGATTGATATTTTCACGGATGAGGGGCGCCTTACGGCTGACTGCGGCCCTTACGCGGGGCTGACAATCGCCGAGGCCCGCTCTGCCGTAGTCAGGGACCTTGAACAGGCGGGGCTCCTGGTCAAGGTTGAGGCCATGCGCCACAGTATCGGGACCTGTCAGCGATGTCATACAGTGGTCGAACCCAAGGTTTCCCTGCAGTGGTTTGTCCATATGGAGCCTCTGGCCGGGCCGGCCATTGAGGCTGTGCGCCAGGGCCAGACCCGTTTTGTCCCGGACCGTTTCAAGAAAATCTATTTCAATTGGATGGAGAACATCCGGGATTGGTGCATTTCAAGGCAATTGTGGTGGGGTCACAGGATCCCGGCCTGGTACTGCGATGACTGTGGCCAGATAACGGTTGCGGAAGAGGCGCCGGACGCCTGTTCCTTTTGTGGTTCTTCCCGGCTCAGGCAGGATGAAGATACTCTGGATACCTGGTTCTCATCTGCTCTCTGGCCTTTTTCCACCCTGGGCTGGCCGGACCCCACGGATGATTTTGAGACATTTTTCCCCACAGATGTACTGGTGCCGGGTTACGATATTATTTTCTTCTGGGTTGCCAGGATGATCTTTTCCTCCCTTCATCAGACCGGCCGGGTGCCTTTCCACACGGTCCTTATACACGGCCTGGTCCGTGATGAGGAGGGCCGCAAGATGTCCAAGTCCCTGGGCAACGGCATCAATCCCCTGGACATGATCGACCTTTACGGGGCAGACGCTCTCCGCTTCGCTCTCATCACGGGCAACGCGCCGGGCAATGACCTTCGCTGGCGGGATGAAAAGTTCGAGAACGGCAGAAATTTCATCAATAAGATCTGGAACGCCTTCCGCTTCATCGCCATGAACCTGGAGGATGCGGATCTGTCTGCCGCCTGTCCCAAGGAGGATCTGGCCCTGGAAGACCGCTGGATCATGTCGGAGCTGCGCGGGGTAATTGAGGAGGTGACTTCCCATCTGGAGTCCCTTGAATTGGGCCTTGCCCAGGAGAAAATCTACTCCTTCCTCTGGGATCTCTTCTGTGACTGGTACATTGAACTGGTCAAGGAACGCCTGCGCACACCCGGACCGGACCGTAAGAGCGCCCAGTGGGTACTCTTCCATGTCTTCTCCGGCACGCTGGCTCTCCTGCACCCCTTCATGCCCTTTGTCACGGAAAGCATCCACGGTTACCTGCGCCCGGAAAGCCAGCTGATCCGATCGGCCTGGCCGGCCGAAGACACTTACGGGCATGACCCGGAGGCGGAGGAAGTGGTCCGCCACCTGATCAGCGGCATCCGCGCTATTCGCAATATCCGGGCTGAATACAAGATCGCGCCTTCGCACAAGTTCACAGCCCGGATCAAGACGGAGCGGGAAGAATTGGCCGATGGCATTCTTTCCATGGGCGGGACCCTGGAGCGCCTCCTGGGTATCTCCAGGCTGGAGCGGGTCCCCAATGATGCGGCACAGTTATCAGGGGATCTGGTAATCGTCTTTTCCGGGGGAGAGTTCATCATCCCCTTGCGGGAGCTGGTTGACCTGGACCTTGAAAAGAACCGGCTTGAAAAAGAGGCCGCGCTGCTCAAAGGGGAGCTTACCAGGGCAGCCGCCATGCTGGCCAATGAACAATTCACCAGCAAGGCGCCGCAGGCGGTGATTGACCAGCAGAAGCTCAAGCAGGGCGAATATCAGGTTCAGCTGGAGAAGGTAGAGGAACAGCTGGTCCTCCTCGGCCAAATGGCCGGCGGGGACTGATGCCCTCAAAGGGCGGTGTTATACTGTTTTACAGAATGATTAGTCTGCCGCCGGGCAGATGGATGGGAGGCTTCTATGCCATTGGTTACTACAAAGGAAATGTTTGAGAAAGCTTACAAGGGCGGTTACGCCATCGGTGCTTTCAATGTCAACAACATGGAAATTATCCAGGGGATCGTCAATGCCGCCAAGCATTTAAAGGCCCCTTTGATTCTTCAGGTTTCAGCAGGCGCCAGGCGTTACGCCAACCCCACCTATCTGGTAAAGCTGGTGGAGGCCGCCCTGATTGACTCCGAGCTGCCCATTGCCCTCCACCTGGACCACGGCGACAGTTTTGAGCTATGCAAGGACTGTATTGACAGCGGCTTTACCTCAGTCATGATCGACGGTTCCCACCTGTCCTTTGAGGAGAATGTTGCCTTGACCCGAAGGGTGGTCGAGTACGCCCACAGCCATAACCCCCAGGTAGTCGTTGAAGCCGAACTGGGCCGTTTGGAGGGGATCGAGGACGAAATCAAGGTTTCTGCTGAGGATGCGTCCTACACGGATCCCGGTCAAGTGGAGGAATTCGTCAGCCGGACCGGCTGCGACTCCCTGGCCATTGCCATTGGAACCAGCCACGGCGCCTATAAGTTCAAGCCCGGCCAGAAGCCCGAACTGCGCTTCGACATTCTGGAGGAAGTGGCCCGGCGGCTGCCAGGCTTCCCCATCGTCCTCCACGGAGCCAGCAGCGTTCTGCCGCAATTCGTTGAGACCATCAATCAATACGGCGGATCCATGCCCGACGCTACCGGAATCCCCGAGAGTATGCTGAGGAAGGCGGCCAGCATGGCTGTCTGCAAGATCAACATTGATACAGACTTGCGGATGGCTATGACAGCGACCATCCGTCGGTATTTCGTGGAGAACCCTTCCCATTTCGACCCGCGTCAGTACCTGGGTCCTGCCCGCCAGGCCATTGAGGAAGTGGTCGCCCACAAAATCGTTCACGTTTTAGGCTGCGGAGGCACTGCCTGACGGGAGGGAGCGGCAAGTGGCCGGAAAAGAATCTAAAGAAACCGGCTATGAGCCGTCTGACCCTTACCTGATCTCCGGCCAGGTCAGCCAGCTCCTGGGCGCGCCTGACCCTCAGACGCCGGAGGCGGCGGAGGAGCGGATCCTGCTCCTTCGCAGCCTTCTTATCCGGCTCAACCGGGCCTACTACGACCTGGACAAGCCTCTGGCCCAGGATGAGGATTACGATCGCCTCCTGCGTATGCTGGAGACGCTGGAGGACAGGTGGCCGGAGTATGCCTCGGACGATTCGCCCACCCGGCGTGTCGGCGGCCAGGTATCGGCCAAGTTTACCCCGGTCCCGCACCGCTTTCCCATGCTCTCACTTCTGGATGTCTTCTCCCGGGAGGAAATCGAATCTTTCATCAGCAAGGTCCAGGAAAGAGAAGGGGAGAGCCCCTTTCTGGTGCAGATGAAGATCGATGGCCTGTCCGTCAGCCTGACTTACCGTGAGGGCCGTCTGGTTCAGGCGGTGACCCGGGGTGACGGGGTCACGTCCGGAGAGGATATCACGGAGAACATCCTGCAGATCAAGGCTATTCCCGCCCGTTTGACCCAGGCCGTTCCCGAGCTGGTGGTCCGGGGTGAAGTTTATATGCCCTTTGCTTCTTTTGACCGTCTGAACAGGGAAGAGGAAGTATCCGGGGGCAAGCTCTTCGCCAATCCGCGCAATGCGGCCGCCGGAACCTTGCGGCAGCTGGACTCCTCGGTAGTGGCAAGACGTGACCTCTCCTTCTTCGCTTTTGATCTCCAATACGCCGTCCGAACCTTCGACTCCGATTCCGACTCGCTGGTCTGGTTGAAGGAGCTTGGCCTTCCCGTCATTCCCGACTGGATCCTGGCCGACAGCTATGAGGCTGTCATGGAAGCTGTTGACCGCATTGAAGCGCGAAGGGACACACTGCCCTTTGGCATCGATGGCGCGGTCATCAAGCTGGACCGGATGGACCGGAGGCAGGCGCTGGGCGCCACCCCCAAATATCCCCGCTGGTCAGTGGCTTACAAGTATCCTCCTGAACAGAAGGAAACCCGCATCATTGACATCACGGCCCAGGTGGGCCGGACCGGCCGCATTACCCCTCTGGCCTGGCTGGAGCCGGTCAAGCTGGCGGGGACCATAGTCCGAAAGGCAACCTTGCACAACCAGAGTTACATCGATCAGCTTGACTGCCGGATCGGGGACACGGTTCTGGTCCAAAAGGGGGGCGATATCATTCCTGCCGTGGTCCGGGTCATCCTGGAAAAGAGGCCGCCCGGCACCCAGGCCTACCGGCTTCCGGATCACTGTCCGGCTTGCGGCTCCAGGACGGAATTCACAGGCGGAGGCGTGGATCTCTACTGTACGGGGGTCGACTGTCCGGCCCAGCTGGTCCGCCACCTGACCTACTTTGCTTCCAAGGAGGCCATGGATATCGCAGGCCTGGGAGATAAAACAGTCACCGCCCTGACAGAGAAGGGCTACGTCCGTTCCATAGCCGACCTCTACAGCCTCCACGAGAAACGCAGTCAGTTGATTGAAGACGGTTCTATCGGCCGGCAGAAGAGTGTCGACAAGCTGCTCCAGGAAATCGAAGAATCCAAAAAGGCGGGCCCTGAGCGCCTCCTGACGGGTTTTGGAATCCCCCTGGTCGGCAGGCAGACAGCCAAGGCCCTCCTGGCCAGGATCCCGGATATCCGCAAACTGGCCGCAAGCAGTCAGGAGTCCCTATCGGAGATCCGCGACGTCGGGCTCATCACTGCGGGGGAGATTGTCAATTGGTTTTCCCTGCCCCAGTCGGTCCGACTTCTGGAACGGCTTGAATCATACGGTCTGCCCCTTGAAGAGTCTCCCCGGGAAGCCGGGCCCTTGGACGGCCAGACTTTCGTACTGACGGGCACCTTGTCTTCCATGACCCGGACTGAGGCCAGGGACGCACTGGAAAAACTGGGGGCCAGGGTCTCGGGGTCGGTTTCCTCTCAAACCAGCATGGTCATCATCGGAGATAAGCCGGGCAGCAAAGCGGATCGTGCCCGGGATCTGAATCTGGCGGTCATGGATGAAGATCAGTTTGTCTCCTGGCTTGAATCCCTGGGCCGTGAGGAGATCCAGACATGATGATTTTCTATTTTCTTGCAGGACTGGCGGCCAGCGCCCTTCTGGTCCTGGCCCTTTTAACCCTGCTGGCGGCAGCCCTGCGCAACAATTGGAACCATGCCAATCGCCTGAGGCTCTCTTATCTCATGCCCGTCCTGCTGGCTGTCGCCATTGTTTACTTTTCTGTCAGTCAATTGATCCCCCGGGCCTTCGACCTGATTCATGTGGCGGCCGGTCATTATGAATACGCGGAATTGGATCTGCAAGCCATTTCCATGGGAAGAAGCTCCCTGATCTCCCAGGGGGTCACTTATTACTTCAAGCCAGGCACCTTCGGCCAGGATGCCCGCGGCCGCTTCCAGGTCATGTACACGCCCGGCACGCGTTTCATCATCCAGGTGACCTATCTGGAGGATTCGGGCGGCAGCTGAGATCCGTCTATTTTGATCTGACCGAAACCCCGGTGCTTTTTTGAAGCCATACTGTCATCGGAGGGTTGATCCGATGATTCACAAAACAGTAATTGATTCCGGCATGAGGGCCGAAGAGGCGGCCTTGAAGCGGCGGCCTGAGGGGGAGGTCGGTTTCTATCTGGTCGCCTCCAACCGGGAGTTGCTCAGCCACGTGGAAGCCCTGATGAACAGGAGCGGGGTCTTCGGTGTTCTGGATTCGTCCGGCAGGGTTCACTATCTGCTGGACGGCCGCAAAGGATCTCCTTTTGCCGCCAGGAAGGTCATGACGACAGCGGATCAGCTCATCAGGCAGACCAAGGGGGACGCCCGAAGCGAGCGGAGGCGGATACGGGCAGTTGTCGGCAAGGTGCTGGACGGCTACGGATGGAACCGCCAGCTCAGGGGCTTCCGTCTTCTTGCGGGTATCCTGAGTCTGACGGCTTGTGACCCCTCACTGCTCAATCCGGTCAGCAAGCGCCTTTATCCCCAAATGGCACATCTGCATGGCTTGCGGCCTCACCAGGTGGAGCGGAATGTCCGCTATCTCTTTGATGACCTGGCGGCCAGGGAAGCGGTCGGAACCGGCGGCGGTCCGGGCCGTCTTTTAGGGGAAGGGGAGAACAGTTTGCCGGTAGGCCGGACCATCGCCCGCCTGTCCGAGGAGGTCTGGAAGGAACTTGAAATTTTCGAGGGGACAGGGGCTGAAGAGGAGGACTGAGAGAAAGGCAAAAAGAAAGAGGCCGCCACGGGGACAGCCTCTGCCGTTGTCAATGATAGACGGCATCAGCCGTTGACGATTGTCTTCAAACCCTTTCCTGCCTTGAAAGCGGGTGCCTTCGTCGCGGGGATCTGAATCTCTTCTTTAGTGCTGGGGTTGCGGCCTTTACGGGCTGCGCGGTGACGGACTTCAAAAGTGCCGAATCCGACCAGTACGACTTTTTCTCCGCTGGCGAGCTGCTCGGTGATCACCTCGAAAACAGCAGAAACAGCTTTTTCGCTGTCCTTCTTGCTCAATTCAGTTTTGGCTGCCACCGCATTGATGAGATCAGTTTTATTCATTATGGTGCCTCCTTCCGGCTGTGTTCTTCGCCTATTATCCTGTTCAAATCACGCCTTGTCAAGCCTTTTAGCCCTAATTCCGTATTAGATGTTCCCGTTTTTGTTACGGTTACAGCCTTTTAAGTGAATACATGCCGGTCAGCTTGATTCAAAGCTGACCAATGCGCTAACATTCATAGTGAACTAAAACGAATGACTTGGAGAATCAAGATGAAAGCTAATAAGGAAATGTTAATCGTGGATCTGCTCCAGCTGGATCCCAATATCGCAGGATTGCTTATGGGACACGGCATGCACTGTATCGGCTGCATGCTGGCGGCCAATGAGACCATCGAGCAGGCCTGCCGGGCCCACGGGCTTGATGCGGATATGCTGATCGCGGACATCAATACCTTCCTGGAAACGGTCGAAAGCCAGAGGGATGTAGGCTGAAGCGGCCTTACAGTCTTGAAAGCAGGCATTTCTTGCCATGAACAAGTTCATACCCATACGGCATCTGACCCCCAGAAAACTTTTTCTGATTGCCTATGATATGGCGGCCAGTGTTGTCGCGCCGGTGCTCTCCCTCTATTTGCTTTTTGAGACTCTGATCCCCCGGCGCTACATCGAACAGATCAAGCTGACCTGGTTTGTCTTTGTCATCCTGTCCGCTGTCTGCTTTTCTTTGAGCGGCTTCTATTCCCAGATGTGGCCCTTTGCCAGGGGCTCCCAGTACCTGGTCCTGGTTTCCGGCACCATCATTCAGCTCTTTTTGACGGTTCTGACCTTCCAGATCATGGAGCGCAGCTTCCCGCTGGCCTTCTATATTATTTACTGGTTTCTGCTGACAGCGGCAGTCTTTTCCATCCGCTACTTCTACAGGATCTACCACAGCCGCAGGCAGGTCAGACGGATCCGCAAGAAACAGAGGGATCTTCGGCCTATCCGGGTCATGATTGTGGGGGCGGGCCAGGCCGGCACCCAGATCATTGTCGAGCTCAAGACCACCCAGTCGCTTCGTATCCCCGTATGCGCCATCGATGACAACCCCCTGATTCATTTCTACAAGAACAACGGGGTTCCGGTTCTGGGCGGCCGCGATGACATTGTGGAATTGGCTGAAAGCCTGGAAATTGATGAGATTATCGTAGCCATCCCCTCGGCTTCCAGTCAGACACTGAGGGACATACTGGCTATCTGTCATGAAACCCGCTGCCGTGTGCGGCTCCTGCCTTTCTTTTCGGAATTGTCAAGTGAACAGGTCCACCTGTCCGACGTCCGGGATATCCGGATTGAAGATCTTCTGGGCCGTGACCCGGTCGTCTATGACATGGACAAGGTCAGCCTTTTTATCCGCAACAAGGTGGTTTTGGTCACGGGCGGCGGAGGCTCAATCGGTTCGGAGCTGGCCAAGCAGATCGCGGCTTTCCACCCGGCCCTCCTGATCCTCTTCGACATCAGCGAGAATTCTGTCTACGATCTCCAGCAGGAACTGCTTGCCCTCTACGGCAAGACACTCAACCTGAAGATCCTGATCGGTTCGGTTCGGGATGCCAAGCGCCTGGCCCATGTTTTCTCCCGCTGGCGGCCGGATGTCGTTTTCCACGCGGCGGCCCATAAGCATGTTCCTCTAATGGAGGACAGCCCGGGAGAGGCCATCAAAAATAATATTTACGGGACCTATCACACAGCCCTTATGGCTGCCCGCTACGGGGCGGGCCGCTTTGTCCTGGTTTCAACAGACAAGGCGGTCAATCCGACCAATGTCATGGGAGCCACCAAGCGCCTGTGCGAGATTGTGGTCCTGGCCCTCAACAAGCTTTCGCCAGCTACTTCTTATTCGGCTGTCCGCTTCGGCAATGTCCTGGGCAGCAGCGGCAGTGTCATCCCGCTTTTTGAAAGGCAGATCAAGGAACACCGGCCGGTTACCGTCACCCATCCGGAGGTGCAGCGCTTTTTCATGACCATTCCCGAAGCCTCCAGTCTTGTACTTCAGGCCGGCGCCTATGCCAGGGGCGGGGAGATCTTTGTTCTGGATATGGGCAAGCCTGTCCGTATCGATGACCTGGCGCGGGATCTGATCCGCCTGTCAGGCCTGGTCCCTGACGTGGATGTGCCCATCGAATACATCGGTTTGAGGCCGGGTGAAAAGATGAAGGAGGAGCTCTTCCTTCCCGAAGAATCCATTGTCCGGACGGAACATGAAAAAATCAGCATTTTGTCGCAGATCGATGATCCCCAGCTGCTGAAGGTGGAGATTGACAGGCTTCTCAAGCTGGCCGATGATCCGGAGACCGGCCTGGAAAGCTTCATCGACCAGCTTCTCCATGTTCTTGAATCGGCGGGAGGAGAGCCCGGGGAAGAGACTTATTGCAGCTTGCCTCAGGTTCCCTACAATTCGCTCTGTCCGGTTGATCTGCCGCCGGTCGATAGCTCCCTGACCAGCAGTAAACAAAACGAATGAAGAGGGAGATCTGATATGCCGCATGAAGAAACCCTCCTGCTCTTTGATGTTCATTCACTGATGAACCGCGCCTTCTACGGCCTGATCGGAAGAAAAAGCCTGACAGCGCCTGACGGCTTTCCCACGGGAGCCCTCTTTGCTTTTCTCAACATGATCCTCAAGTACCGTGAGGATTTTCAGCCCAGCCACATCATCTCCACCATGGATATGCCGGGCGACACCTTCCGTCACCAGTTCTTTCCCGACTACAAGGCGGGCAGGGGGCCGACGCCGGAAGACCTGACCCTGCAGATACCTGTTGCCCGGGAACTTCTGGAGGCCCTGGGCTTTCAGCCCCTGGGCCTGACTTCCTATGAAGCGGACGACCTGATCGGTACCCTGTCCAGCCTGGCAGAAGAGAAGGGGATGCGGGTCTTCATCGTGACCGGAGACCGTGATGCCCTCCAGCTGGTATCGGACCGGACGTCGGTTGTCCTGGTCACAAGCCGCCCCTCAGGATCGGTCAGCAAAATCGTGACCCCGCAAGGCATGCAGGAGGAATTTGGAGTCAGCCCGGATCAGTGGGTTGATGTCAAGGCTCTTATGGGGGATTCATCCGACAATATTCCCGGAGTCAGGGGCGTGGGAGTTAAAACAGCCCTCAGCCTGATCCGTACCTACGGTTCTCTTGACGGCGTCTACCAGAATCTGGACCAGCAAAAGGGCGCCCTGCTCGAGAACCTGACCAAGGGCAAAGATCTGGCCTACCTGTCCCAGTCGCTGGCCGCCATCAACCGCCAGGTTCCTCTGGAAGACGGCCAGGCTCTGCTGGAGTCAGGGATTGGGGACTCGGAGGATCAGGAGGCCCTGGCCCTTCTCCTCAAGCGCCTGGATTTCCGCTCTTTCCTGGACCGTCTGGGGCTCAGGGCCGAGGAAGTTTCCGAATCCCGGCCGGATCCCCTGATCTACGGGACCTTGCAGGAAGTGCTGGCAGACGCGGGCCCTTCCCCGGAGCTGGCTTTCTTTCTGCCTGAAGGGAGCCGCCAGGGGATCCTGGCCAACCAGAAGGGTTGGATGACGGTCTCTGATCCGCAGGAGATCCTATCGATCCTTGCCGGCCAGAGCGCTCTTTTCATGACCTGGGACCTGAAATCCCAGCTTCGAAAGTTAAATTTGCCGTCTCCGGACACTTTGATCCACGACGTCATGATCGGATCCTATCTGCTCAACCAACTGGGCAGGGGAGACGATATTGAATATGCCCTGCGCGCTGTTCTGGGTTCGGATTTCGTCCAGCCGCCCCTTTCAGACCTGCCGCTTCTCACTGACCAGACGCAGACGGACGGTTTGCTGGCCATGCAGCTGGCCGCTGCCCGCCATAAGCAGCAAACTGCCCTTGATGAGAGGGGCCTGGAGGCCCTTTACCGGGTGGAGAACCAGCTGACGGGGATCTTGTCGGATATGGAGCGCAAAGGCGTCCTGATCGATCTGGAGGCCCTGGAAAGCGCTTCAGCTGTCATGGCTGGAGAGCTTGAAGAATTGGAAGGGGCCATCTACCAGTACGCCGGCAGAGACTTCAATATTAATTCGCCCCAACAGCTGGCTGATGTCCTCTATTCGGACCTCAAGCTCCCCGCGGGCCGCAAGAGCTCGACAGGGAAGCTGAGCACGGCGGCAGACGAACTGGAGAGGCTCAAGGGCTATCATCCGGTCATAGAGGCCATACAGGAATACCGGGAACTTTCCAAGCTCCGGGGCACCTTCCTTGAAGGCCTGAAAAAGGAGATCGCGCCCGACGGACGCCTTCACACATCTTATAACCAGACACTTGTCTCGACGGGCCGTCTGTCCAGTTCCAACCCCAATCTGCAGAATATTCCCGTCCGGACCGAACGGGGCAGCAAGATCCGGGACCTCTTCATAGCGCCTCCAGGCTATCTGCTGGTGGGGGCTGACTACAGCCAGATCGAATTAAGACTCCTGGCTCATCTGTCGGGTGACCCTGAACTGACCGCCATTTTCCGTGAAGGGCGCGATATTCACCGGGTGACGGCAGCCTACCTCTACGGCAAAGATGAGGAGGATGTCACCGAGCGTGAACGGTCGGTGGCAAAGACCGTCAATTTCAGTATTACCTACGGGATCTCCGACTTTGGCCTGACGCGTGATCTGGACATTCCCATGGCCGAATCCCGCCGGCTTATCGAGCGCTATCACGCCAAGTACCCCCGCGTCGAAGCCTGGCTCAAGGAACAGGGTGAGCGGGCCAAGGAAGCAGGCTATGTGGAGACACTCTTCCATCGCAGACGCTATGTCCCTGAGCTCATGTCGCAAAACCGCAATACCTATAACTTCGGTATGCGGGCCGCCATGAATGCCCCTGTCCAGGGGACAGCCGCCGACCTGATCAAGATGGCCATGGTGGATGTCCGACGGACTCTGAAGGAAGAAGGTCTCGACGCAGTCATTATCCTGCAGGTTCATGATGAGCTGATCCTGGAAGCGGCAGAGGATCAGGCCCGGGAGGCAGGCGCAATCCTCAGGGAGAAGATGGAGGAAGCCATCAAGCTCCGGGTGCCTCTGCTGGCAAGTCTGAAGATGGGCAAAACCTGGGGGGATCTTATCTAACCATGTTTGTTCTGGGCATAACGGGCGGAATTGGTACAGGCAAGAGTACGGTAGCCATGATCTTGAGGGCCTGGGGGCTGCCGGTCATTGATGCCGACGCCATCGCCCACGAGCTGACCTCCAGGGCCGGTGAGACAACGGCCAAAATAGCGCTCCAGCTGGGTGATGCCTTTCTGGACGATAAGGGGGCCCTGGACCGCCGGAAAGTAGCCGCCATTGCCTTCAGCCAAAAGAAGATTCTGGATCAGCTGAGCGCCATCATCCACCAGGATGTCGTCCACGTCATGGATGAACGCCTGGAGCAAGCCCGCAGGAAAAAAATCAAGGCTCTGGTTCTGGATGTACCCATCCCGGTGGAACGCGGCTTTTTGGATGTCTGTGATCAGGTATGGGCCGTGACGGCCCGGCGGGACATCCGGCTTGAAAGACTGGGTCTTCGTGGCATGAGCCAGGAGGAAGCCATACGCCGCATGAGTGTGCAGATGACGCCGGAAGAGTACGCTGACCTTGCAGCTCACGTGATTGAGAACAACGGGAGTCTGCTTGATCTGGAGAACCAGGTAGGCAGTCTGCTGGAGCTTGAGCTTGGGCGGCGGGGAATACCTGTTCCTGGCCTGGCGGCTTTCTGATCCCTAGATATTGAAGCGGAAGACGATGTAATCGCCGTCGCGGACCTGGTAGGTCTTGCCCTCCGAACGCAAAAGACCCTTTTCCCGTACGGCGGCCAAAGAACCCAGTTCTTTCAGATCTTCAAAATGAATCACTTCAGCCCGGATGAAACCGCGTTCAAAATCGGTGTGAATCCTGCCGGCTGCCCTGGGGGCTTTCCAGCCTTCCTGGATGGTCCAGGCATGGGCTTCCTTCTCATTGCCCGTAAAAAAAGAAATCCTGCCCAGAATCCGGTAGGCCTCCTGGATCAAGGTTTCAAGGCCTTCTTCCGGAAGCCCCAGCTCATCCCGGAAGGCCTTCTGTTCATCGGTGGACAGAAGTGCGATCTCGGACTCCAGGTTGGCTGTGACAGGCAGGAGGGAAACATTCTGATCATGCAAAAAGGCCTCCAGGATTTCCAATCTTTGGTCGTCGGCTTGACTTTGAATATTGGCCGCGACCAGGACGGGCTTGTCCGTGAGCAAGTCCAGGGAAGCTGTGCCTTCCGCCCCCCTCCTGTCGGCGGGAAAACTCCTGGCCGGCAGTTCCAGGTTCAGGTGGGCGATCAGGGCATCGATCACTTCCAGTTCAGCCAGAAGCTCCGCTGCGTGACTCTTTGCCTGCTTGGCGACTTTAAGGCGGCGTTTTTCCAGATGGGCCAGGTCCGCCAGAATCAGCTCGATTTCAACTGTCCTGTAGTCGCCGACCGGATCAATAACCTGGTTAACGTGGGTGATCCTTTCATCTTCAAAACAGCGGACTACATGCATGATGGCGTCCACTTCCCGTATATGGGACAGGAACTGGTTGCCCAGGCCCTCACCCTGGCTGGCACCCTTGACCAGGCCGGCAATATCGACGAACTCAACGGAGGCGGGGATGATTTTGGCAGATCCCAGGATGCCTGCAAGCAAAGTCAACCGCTCGTCAGGCAGCGGTACCACCCCAACATTAGGGTGGATGGTGGCAAATGGATAATTGGCCACCAGGGCCCGGGCGCCGGTCAGGGCGTTGAAGAGTGTGCTTTTGCCAACGTTGGGCAGTCCGACAATTCCTATTTTCATGTGTCTTTGTCTCTCATATCTTGAAATAACCGCAGTCATCATAGCACCAAAAGACGTCCGGTAAACGTGTCAAATTGACCGTACAAGGGAAGGTCTGTCAGCAAGAAACCAGGCTTCAGAAAGGGGACCAGGTGACAATAGGCCTATGCCAGGGAAATCCTACCATCACGTGCGATCGGCGGCCTTAAGCGGCGTTCGGGGGCTGGTTCTGGAAATTGAAGTCTCGCTTCTGGCCGGCTTGCCTCATTTTGAGATTGCCGGTTCGGGAGGCCGCATGATCCGGGATTCGCGCGACCGCGTCCGTGCGGCCATTGTCAACAGCGGCTATAAGTTCCCCCGTAATCACGTGATCGCATCCTGCGCGCCCCTGGCCCTGCCAAGGCAGGGCAGGGCCTTTGACCTGCCCCTGGCTCTGGCCCTGTTGGCTGCCGCTGGACAGATCATACACGGCGGCTCAGGTACGGAAGCGGCTTACCTGGGTGAACTCTCACTGGACGGGAGAATCCGGCCGGTCCAGGGATTGCTGGGCCGCCTCCTGGCCCTGCGTGATGCCGGGATTACCTCTGTTGCGGGCCCCCTCGAAAACCAGGGAGAGGCCTCTTTTCTGGAGGGGATGGATTATGAGGGCCTGTCGGATCTCAAAGAGGCGGTCCGGCATTTTTCTGGAATACGGAAGAGACAAAGGCAGCCTGAGAAGATCAAACTCCAGGCATTTACACCCTCATCAGGCATCATGGACCGGATTGTGGATCAGGAGGAAGGCTTGCGCGCCTGCCTGATCGCAGCCGCCGGCTGGCACCCCCTCCTCCTCATGGGGTCTCCCGGTTCCGGCAAAACTCTCCTGGCCAATGGAATGCGGGCCCTGCTGCCTCCGCCGGATCAGGCAGAAAGCCTTGAACTTCTCAGTATACGAGGCGGAAGCGGAGCGTTCGGAGAAGGTCTGGGAGAAGGTATTTGCCGGCCCTTTCGCCAGACTCACCACAATCTGACAGTCAGCGCCCTGGTTGGAGGGGGCATCCTGCCCCTGGCGGGTGAGTGCACCCTGGCCCACCGGGGTATTCTCTTTCTTGATGAGCTTACGGAAGCTCAGCCCCGGGTCCTGGACGCTCTTCGCCAGCCTCTGGAATCCAAAAGTGTCTACCTGGCACGGGCAGGGGCCCGCCTATGCCTGCCGGCTGACTTTCTCCTGGTTGCTGCCTGCAGCCCCTGCCGCTGCGGCAATCTATTAGAAGCAGGCCCGCTGTGCCGCTGCCCGGATACGGCGGTCAGGCGGCACCTGGGCCGTATCAGCGGCCCACTCTATGACCGCTTTGATCTGGTTACTCTTCTTACCAGACCAAGGCTGGACGCAGACTGCCAGAGCAGGTCAGGAGTCGAGCGTTCCATGCGGGAGGCAGTAGGGGAGGCCTGGCAGGTCCAAAGAGAGCGGGCCGGAGCTTTGGGAAAAACAAATTTTCATAACAGCAGCCTTGACATGACGGAAGCCGCCCACCCCCGGCTCATCAGTCCCCAGGCTCTGGAATTTGCCTATGGGCTGGCCCGCAGTGCACGTCTGACAGCCCGGTCATTTCACGCCATCCTGCGGGTCGCCCGGACCATAGCCGACCTGGCCCATCGGGAGCTTGTGTCACCGGAGGATATAGCGGAGGCAACCCATTACAAGGCCCCTATGCCCGGGCCACCTGCCGGCACATGAATGACCTCCGGCTGGCCATTGCTTTTGTCTCAGCCTGCTCCCGCCTGCGGGTCAGCAACCGGGAGCGGGCACACCTGCTCAGGGAGGCTGGCGGCCTTGATTTGATTTTGCGATATCTTGAAGGGCAGGCAGATCATGCGGGAGGTCAAGGCCCTCAGGTTCTTGCACTTGCCATCAGGCAGGCCCTGCTGCATATTCAGGGCCAAAGCTTCCCCCATTCCTGGCAGGCCCTCAGCCTGGATGATCCGACCTACCCCTCAAGACTCCTCCAGATCAAGAGCCCGCCTGCTATTCTCTTTGTTTCAGGTCAGGATTTCGATTGCCTCAATCAAGCTTTTGTCCTGGCTCTGATCGGTTCACGCCGGCCTTCTGTCTATGGGATTGAAGTGACCAGGGCTCTGGCAGGAGAGCTGGCTGGCCGGGAGATTCCCCTTGTCTCAGGCGGTGCCCGCGGGATCGATGCCCTGGTTCACAGGACCGCCCTGGAAAAGAACGGCCCGACCGTTGCTGTCCTCGCAAACGGTCTGGACCGGCCTTATCCGCCGGAACATAAGCGGCTCTTCACGGAAATTGAGGCCAGGGGAGCTCTGGTCACTGAGTTCACTCCGGGGACTGCGGCACAGCGCGGTCATTTCCCGGCCCGCAACCGCATCCTGGCCGGTCTCTGTGACGCGGTTCTGGTAACCGAGGCCTCAGAGTCAAGCGGTACATTGATCACAGCAGGTTTCGCGGGGGACTTTGGCCGGGATGTGCTGGCCGTGCCGGGGTCCATCCTGTCAGGGCGCAGCCGCAGCTGTCACAGTCTGATCAAGGACGGGGCGGGCCTGATTGAGACCGTGGACGACATTCCCGGGCTTCCTGCATCGGTAAGCCGCAGCCGGCTCCAAGCCGCAATTCCCGGGACAACGGAAGTAAGCGGACCGGACGGTCTCATTCTCTCGCTTCTTGCCAACAGACCCCGTACTCTGGCTGATCTGGGGGCAGCCACCGGCCTGGACCGCCAGACCCTGGCCTACCGGATGGCCCTGCTTCGAAAAGACGGTTTGGTCGATCTGGACAGGGGTCTTTATTCAGTTTCAGGGCCTGCTGGACCGGCTGTTTTTTGACAGTTGACCTTTTTTCCTATATATATTGGTAGCACTTCACAAAGAACAGGGATAGAGTACGATGGCAAAAACACTGGTCGTGGTTGAATCACCCGCCAAAGCGAAAACAATCGCCCGTTACCTGGGCAAGGACTATATTGTCCGGGCCTCGGTCGGCCATATAAGGGACCTGCCGGCTTCGACCCTGGGCGTCGATGTCAATAAGGGTTTCAAACCCCTCTATCTGACACTGCCGGGCAAGGACAAGGTGGTCCGGGAGTTGAAAAGCGCGGCGGCCGAAGCCGACCGGATCCTGCTGGCCACGGACCCTGACCGCGAAGGGGAAGCCATCGCCTGGCACCTGGCCTACCTGCTGAATGTCGATGCCAAAAGTCCCAGCCGTATTGTTTTTCATGAAATAACGGAAAAAGCCGTCAGCCAGGCAGTCAGCTCGCCGCGGCCTGTCAATGAACACCTGGTCAACGCCCAGCAATCAAGACGCATTCTGGACCGCCTGGTCGGCTACGAACTCAGCCCCTTTCTCTGGCAGAAAATCCGAAAAGGCCTCTCTGCCGGCCGGGTCCAATCGGTTGCCACCCGCCTGATTGTCCTGCGTGAGCGCGAGATCCAGGCTTTTATCCCTGAAGAGTATTGGCGGATCAGGGCCTTCTTATCCAAGAAAGAGGCTGACTTGCCCTTCGCCGCCCTCTATCACGGCCGCAAGCAGGGGGGGCGGGTATCCCGGGTGACTATCCGGTCCAAGGAGGAGCTGGACCTGCTTCTGGCTGAAATCAAGGGCGGGGCTTTCCTGGTTGATGACGTCAAGAAAGGCAGCCGCAAGCGCAGGCCTTTCGCTCCCTTTACAACCAGCACCCTCCAGCAGAGCGCATCCAGAGCCATGGGCTTCACGGCCAAACGAACCATGATGGCCGCTCAGAACCTCTATGAGGGAATCGTTCTGGGTGACCTGGGACAGACGGCTCTTGTCACCTATATCCGGACTGACTCGGTCCGGGTTTCCCAGGAGGCTGTCAGTGCTGCCCGCGATCTGATCCTGAAAGACTTCGGGCCTGACTATCTGCCGGCCAAGGCGCCTTTTTACCGGAACAAGTCCAAATCCCAGGATGCCCATGAGGCTATCCGCCCCTCCCACTTTGATCTGCCGCCCTCAAGGGTCAAGGCCTACCTGTCCAATGACCAGTTCCGCATCTACCAGCTGATCTGGAACCGCTTCCTGGCCTCCCAGATGGAGTCAGCTGTCTACAACAAGGTTTCTGTTGATATCCTGTCAGGAGTTCAGCTCTTCAGGGCTCAGGGCGAAAAGGTGGCCTTCCCCGGCTGGCTGGCTCTCTATGGAGTGACGGACAGCGCGGAAGGTGAATCGGTCAAGGAGGATGCAGCCGGCGATGAGGAGACCGAAATGGTCGATGTGCCCGAGCTGACCAAGGGGGAAACCCTGCACCTGCACAGGATAGACCCGGAGCAGAAATTTACCCAACCGCCGGCCCGCTACACGGAGGCCTCCCTGATCAAGGAGATGGAGGAACTTGGCATTGGACGGCCCTCAACCTATGCGCCAACCCTGTCGACTCTCTTTGAACGCCAGTATGTCGAAAGGGAAGGCCGTCAGCTCAAACCCACCGAATTGGGGATGACGGTGACAGGCATGTTGGAGACGCACTTTCGGACCATCGTGGACACGGATTTCACGGCCCAGATGGAAAACGAACTGGATGCGGTCGAATCAGGCAGCCGGGACTGGGTCCAGCTCCTGGAAGATTTCTACAAACCCTTCCACAAGGGAGTGGAAGAGGCCATGACCAAGGCTGAGAAAATTGTTATTGAGGACATTCCCACGGGCCGCCAATGCCCGGAATGTCAGAAGGGTGATCTGGTCATCCGTGAGGGCCGTTACGGCAAATTCATTGCCTGTTCCCGCTATCCGGACTGTAAATATACCGAAACCATCTCTGAAGCCACCTCGTCTCATTGTCCCAAATGCGGCTCCCCCATCCGATCGCGCAAGATCCGCCGGGGCAACCTCTTCTATTTCTGCGATCAGACCAAGGACCCCGACTGCGATTTTGCCGGCTACGATCTTCCCATAGACGGCAAAGCTTGCGAAACCTGCGGCAGTTACATGGTCAAGAAGCGTTTCCGCGGGAGAAGCTACGAGCGCTGCTCCAATAAGGACTGCCCGACCCAGAAGAAGACTGCGAAAAAGACGGAAGCCTGATGAAAGATCAAAAGGATCGTCTCCTGATAGTGGGCGCCGGGCTGGCCGGTGCTGAAGCCGCCCTGACTGCGGCCAGTCTTGGCCTTCCGGTCACCCTGATTGATATGAAGCCGCAAGAGCGGTCTCCGGCGCACACTTCCTCCCATTTTGCCGAACTGGTCTGCAGCAATTCACTCAAATCCAATCGGCCCGAGACAGCACAGGGCCTTCTGAAGAGGGAGCTGAACAGCCTGGGCTCCGCCTTGCTGGCCATAGCCGAAAAAACAGCCGTCCCGGCAGGCGGCTCACTGGCCGTTGACCGGGATGCCTTTGCGGCCGCAGTCAGCGATGCCATCGACCGGCACCCTCTGATCCAGGTCTCCTGCCGCACAATTGAGTCTCTGGAAGAGCTCTTCCAGGAGAGCCGGGTTCAGCTGGTGGCGACAGGGCCCTTGACGGGGGGCGGTCTTTACGAATCCATCCAGGCCTTCACCGGGGCTGAAGGCCTCCACTTCTTTGACGCTGTCGCGCCCATCGTCGAGGCCTCCTCGATCGACAGTGCGCAGTCCTTCATGGCTTCCCGCTACGGCAAGGGGGGCCAGGATTACCTCAATTGCCCCATGAACAGGGAGCAATATCTGGCCTTCCGGCAAGCTCTCCTGGTAGCGGACCGGGCCAGCGTCCGCGACTTTGATCCAACCTATTTCAAAGACTGTCAGCCCATCGAAGTCCTGGCCGAGCGGGGAGAGGACACCATGCGTTTTGGCCCCCTGCGGCCGGTCGGCCTGATCGATCCGGCCACCGGCAAGAGACCCTATGCCTGCCTGCAGTTGAGAAAAGAGGACCAGGCGGGCGCCATGCTGTCCCTGGTGGGCTGCCAGACCCGTTTAACTTTCAGCGAGCAAAGGCGTGTCTTTGGTATGATTCCAGCCCTGGCCAGGGCGGAATTTCTCCGTTACGGCGTCATGCACCGCAACTCCTTTCTTCAGGGCCCTCTGGTTCTGGGGTCTGGCTTCCAGAGCAGGACCAGGCGAGGCCTCTTTTTTGCCGGCCAGCTGACCGGTCTGGAAGGTTATGTTGAAGCCATCGGATCCGGTCTTGTGGCAGCCATCCAGGCAGCGGCCTTGATGAAAGGCCTGGATGCCTCTGACATGGAAGCCCTCCTGCCATCTCCCAGGACCATGATAGGAGCTTTGGCCTCCTGGGTGACAGGCGGAGCTTCCCTGCAGGACTTCCAGCCCATGAATGCCAATTTTGGCCTCCTGCCCATGGACGGGGAAGGGAAGAAGATCAAAAAGGCAGACCGGGCCCTTCTGCGAATCCAGGAATCAGACCGGGAAATGGACCGTCTTCGTTCTCTTCTGAAAAACTATTGGGAAGACAGGGAGCTGATGGATGACCAGGCCTGACCTTTTAACCGCCTCCTACCAGTATGAACTGCCGGACGAACTGATTGCCCATCGGCCAATAGACAAGCGGGATCAATCGCGCCTTCTGGTTATGAATGGTCCGGACGTTCTGGAAGACCGGATCTTCTCCGACCTGCCCGCTTATCTTTCGCCAGGGGATTGTCTGGTCATCAATGACACCCGGGTCATACCGGCACGCCTGCACGGCAGCCGGGAAAAAACCGGCGGAGCGGTTGAACTGCTCCTCCTGACTCCTCTGGAGGGAAATGTCTGGCGGGCCCTGGCCAAGCCGGGCAAAAGCGCAAGGCCCGGTGACCGCCTGGTCTTCGGCCAGGGCAGAATCAAAGCGGAGATTCAGGCGGTAGAGCCGGACGGTTCCAGGCTTGTCTCCCTGGAGACCCGAGGTCCCCTCTTGGAAGCCCTGAATGAAATCGGAGAAATGCCTCTTCCGCCTTATATCCACGAAAAGCTGGCGGATCCCGGCCGCTACCAGACGGTTTACGCCGACCAGGCAGGTTCAGCCGCAGCCCCGACAGCAGGCCTGCACTTTACAGAAAACCTGCTTGAGACGATTCAGGCCCAGGGTGTTGAAATCGCCCGTGTCACCTTGCACGTCGGCCTGGGCACCTTCCGGCCTGTCAAGGAATCCGCTGTTAGGGACCACATCATGCATTACGAGCCTTTCACGCTCGACCGGCAGGCGGTCCAGACGGTTCTTTCGGTCAAAAAGTCAGGCGGGCGGGTCATTGCCGTTGGTACGACAAGCTGCCGCCTGCTGGAAAGCGCAGCCCGCAGATCCCGGCAGGATCTCCTTGAGCCACAGGCCGGAGAGACGGATCTCTTTATCTATCCAGGCTTCGAATTTAAAGTGGTGGACGCGCTCATAACCAACTTTCATCTGCCCGGTTCGACCCTGCTTATGCTGGTTTCAGCCCTCATGGGCCGGGAGCCCATGCTGGCCGCCTATCGGCATGCCATCCAGGAACGCTACCGCTTTTTCAGTTTTGGGGACGCCATGCTGCTTCTGCCGCAAGGCGCCGCCAGAAGAAGGGAGACCACAAAGTGACCGCAGTAACCTTTGAACTCAGGCATGTCTGTCAGCAGAGCGGCGCCCGCTACGGCCAGGTCACCACCCCCCACGGGACTTTCGAGACACCTGTCTTCATGCCGGTTGGTACCCGGGCAACCGTTAAAACCATGACGCCCGAAGAGCTGATCTCCCTGGGGGCCAAGATCATCCTGGGCAATACCTATCATCTGTGGATGCGGCCGGGCAGTGAGGTTATCCAGGAACTGGGCGGCCTTCACCGTTTCATGAACTGGGGCCAGTCCATTTTGACGGACAGCGGCGGCTTTCAAATCTTTTCACTTGCCAAACCCAAGGATATTGAAGAGGAGGGGGTCCATTTCCGCTCCCATATCGACGGGTCAAAGCACTTCCTGACTCCGGAAAAGGCCATGGCCATTCAGCGGGAGCTGGGCTCCGATATCATGATGCAGCTGGACGAGTGCACTCCCTGGCCCGCAGACGAAGACTACGCACGTCAATCCCTTGAGCGGACCACCCGCTGGCTTGAAAGAGCGGTCAAAGTATGGAGCCATCCAGACAAGCAGGCGCTTTTTGGCATCGTACAGGGCGGCACACACGAGAAACTTCGCATTCAAAGTGCCCGGGAGATCACCTCCTTTGATCTGCCGGGCTACGGGATCGGCGGGCTGTCCGTGGGTGAACCGGCCGAACTCATGTACGCCATGCTGGAAGCCATCATGCCCTATATGCCTTCCGACCGGCCCCGCTATCTGATGGGGGTGGGTTCACCGGATTATCTGGTCGAGGGGTCGGTCCGCGGTGTTGACATGTTTGACTGCGTCTTTCCCACCCGTGTCGGCCGCAACGGAACAGCCCTGACCTGGGAGGGACGCGTCGTCATCCGCAATGCCGCCTATCTGCGTTCAGACCGGGCCCTGGACGATAAGTGCGGCTGTTATGTCTGCCAAAACTACAGCAGAGCCTATCTGCACCACCTGATCCGGTCAGGTGAGATATTGGGGCTTCGGTTGCTTTCCTGGCACAATCTGGCCTTTCTCATGGATTTAATGGAGGCCATCCGGCAGGCCATCCGGACGGACCGACTGCTCTCCTTCCGCCAGGACTTTTTTGCGCGATATCAGGGATAAAAAGGCACAGAGGGCCGGTAACTGTGTTAAACTCATTTTGTCTTACCTGAAGAGGGGACAGACAGCAAAAACCAAGGAGGATCATTATGACCTTATTCCCACTCATTCTCATGGCGGCTCCAACGGGAGCCGAAGGAGAACAAGCCGGCGGCGGCATTCTCAGCCTGCTTTACACCATGCTGCCCTTCGTCCTCATTGTCGGTGTCATGTACTTCTTTACCATCCGTCCCCAGAAGAAACGCGAGAAGAAGCTTAAAGAGACCATCGCCCAGATGAGGCCTGGCGACAAAGTCATGTCCATTGGCGGCATCGTCGGCCGCGTTGCCAATATCCAGGATGACGAAGTGACCATTTATTCGGGTGTTGCCAACACCATGCTTACCTTCAAGAAATCGGCCATCAGCACGGTCTTGCCGAGAGATTCCGAATCCGACGAATAAGGGGTTTTCCCCAAACCGGCCCGGCGGCTGGATAGCGGCGGCGCGCTGCCATTAAGCAGCGGGCCGTTTTCGCTTTGATCGATAGCGTATAATAAAAGGGGAGTGTTCCTGAAGGTGACCAGGCAGGGCGATTCCCCGGGGTTTGCAATCAATGGGGCTCATCTCTCGACAAAGCATTGACAAGGTAATTGAGGCCAACGACATCGTGAATGTCGTGTCCTCTTACGTGCGTCTGGAGAAGAAAAGCTCGCTCAATCATTTCGGTCTTTGTCCCTTCCATGAAGAGAAGACACCTTCCTTCAGTGTGTCTCCGGGCAAACAGATCTTCTATTGCTTTGGATGCCAGAAGGGCGGCAACGTCATCAAGTTCATCCAGGAGATTGAAAACCTCTCCTATCCGGAAGCAATCCGTTTTTTGGCCGACCGGGCGGGACTGGTGATCGAGGAGACGGAGGACGCCGACTGGAAGGAGCGTTTTGAAGGCCAGAATCAGGCTTACGAGGCCCTGCGCGAAGCCGCCCGTTTCTTCTACAGCTATCTGGAGGGCCCAAAGGGAAGCGAAGCCAGAGCCTATCTGAAAAAACGCGGAATTGACCGGTCCCTCTACCGAAAATATGGCCTGGGCTTCTCCCCCCATGAAGCGGACGTCCTTTCGCGGGCATTGAAAGAGAAGGGGATCGGCCAGCAGGCTTTGCTGGATTCAGGTTTGGTCCGCAAATCCAGTGGACCTGGGACCTATGATTTCTTCCGGGGCCGACTCATGTTCCCCATCATTGACGTGAGCGGAAGGGTTCTGGCTTTCGGCGGACGCGCCATCACAGATCAGGGGCCCAAATACATCAACTCATCGGAGACCCTGGTCTACCACAAGGGAAAATATTTGTTCGGCATGCCTCAGGCGGTCAAAAGCTCCAGCAAGGTCTGGCTTCTGGTAGAAGGCTACATGGACGTGCTGGCCCTGGCAAAGGCGGGAATCGACTGGGCGGTTGCGCCCCTGGGGACTGCCCTGACATCCTTCCAGGCACAGGCGATACGGCGTTATGTCGACCAAATGCATATACTTATGGATGGTGACCGTGCCGGCAGGGAGGCAAGTCTGCGGGCGGGTCAGCTCCTGGAAAAGGCCGGGGTGGCGGTCTCCCATATTTTTCTGGCTGGCGCCAAGGACCCGGATGACTACTACAACCAATTCGGATGTGAGCGCCTGACAGCGGCGCTGAAGGTTACCCTGGACCGGACTTCCTATGGTCAGGCTCTTCTGGATTACGATTACCGGACCGGCAGGGAAATGGACGAAAGTGAGTACCGGAACCAGCTGCTGGACCTTCTGGCCCGTGAGCCGGATGGTACTAAGAGGGAAATATACGGGGGCAGGGTAGCCAAGGATCTTCAAATCAGCCACCGCGCTGTCACGGAGGAGATCGAAAGAAGGCGTGGGCTCCTGGACAAGGAGGGGACAGGCCGCCAGCAAAACCATCCGCCGCTTGCCGGTCCCGGGGGCAAAGCCAGAAGGCAGGCTCCCGACCGCGTAACGGAGCTGGAGATCATTGTCCTTGTCATGATCGCCAACAGCAACCGGCTGGCGGCAAACCAACTGTCGGCCGGAGCTCTCAAGGCAGGTCAATATGCCCTGAGTGATCAGGTGCGTGATTTCCTGGCTTCTGATGCGGTAGGGTCACCCCTTGCCGATCATGATTTCCGGGCCGGCTACATGCGCAAGATTGCCGGCCAGGCGCTGGAGGATGCCAAAGAAGGGCGTTTGACACTGGCAGGCTTGCACTCTATAGTCGATGGTGCGCTTGATAACAGAGGACAAGAAGAAGAGGAGCCTAAAGAAGGGGCCCTGCCGGAGTCGGACAGGATTCACAGCCTGATCCAGAAGAGCTTTCAGGAGATGGCGGCAAGCGATCTTCCGCCGTCAGACCAGGAGCGGGTCTACCGGCAAAAACTCTCACAGCTCCGTCAGCTAAACTGGCGCCGGGAAGCCGCGCGGCTCAATCGCCTGGCCAGGAAAATGGAAATAGAAGGGGCGGCCCAGGAAGCCGCCCAATACTATACAAAGGCCGCGGGCCTTACAACGGCCGCGGATGCTTTCAGAATGATGACACAAGGAGATAATTGATCGTGAGCATGAACAGCGATCCCAAAATTGCATTATCATGGCGCCAGGCGGCGGCAGAGACGGCTCTTTCCATGCTGGACCAGAAGACAGCCGGCTTGAAAGAGGAAGAGCAGACGGATTTGCCGGTTCAGCCGGTGCTGGTCGCCATTGAGGATCAGCCGCTTGCAGCCGGCCCCCTCCTGCAGGTTCATTCCGATGATGAACTGGTGGAGATAGCTCCCGCATCCAAGGCAGCCAAGCCCTCCAAGCCGCAGGTCTTTGAGCAGGCTCTCTCGTCGCTCCTGGAAGACGACGATGAGGAACTGCCGGGGGATTTCGACCCGGAGTCTGAGGATTCCCTGGAAGAGGTTCTCTTTGACGATGAGGAGGCCGAAGAGGAGGAAGAGGCGGAAGACGCTGACCTTGCGGACCGCATTGATGATGACGATATCGATTTCAATATCATCTACCCCTTGATCCACCACGGCAAGGATAATGGAGGCGAACTCCTCCAGCAGGATGTCCTCGATTATCTTGAGCGAATCAAATGGGATGAAGAGCGTCTGGATGATGTAATTGTCATGCTGGAGCGTTCCGGTATTGAAGTTGTCGACGAAGATGACATCGAAAAAGAGATCCGGGAGCGCGATCGCAACAAGAAGGCGGAGGCCTTCAACGATGCCATGATCGTCGACGATCCGGTCCGCATGTATCTCAAGGAAATCGGCAAGGTTGAGCTCCTGACAGCCGATGAGGAGAAGGAACTGGCTGCCCGTATGGAAGCCGGGGACTGGGAGGCCAAGCAGCACCTGATCGAGGCCAACCTCCGCCTGGTTGTCAGTATCGCCAAGCGCTATACGGGAAGAGGCATGCACTTCCTGGACCTGATCCAGGAGGGCAACCTGGGTCTGATCAAAGCGGTGGATAAATTCGATTACACCAAGGGTTTCAAATTTTCCACCTACGCCACCTGGTGGATCCGTCAGGCCATTACACGGGCCATCGCCGACCAGGCGAGAACCATCCGGATTCCGGTCCATATGGTTGAAACCATCAACAAGTTGATCCGGATCCAGCGTCAGTTGGTTCAGGAACTGGGCCGGGAACCCGAAGTTGAGGAAATTGCGGCTGAGATGGAGCTGACACCGGACAAGATCAGGGAGATCATGAAGATTTCCCAGGAGCCGGTCTCACTGGAAAAACCTATCGGTGAAGAGGAAGACAGCCATCTGGGTGACTTCATTCCAGACGATGACGCGCCTTCACCCGCGGATCAGGCCGCGACCACTCTTCTGAAGGAGGAGCTGACCAAAGTCCTTTCCGGACTGACGCCGCGTGAGGAGAAGGTTCTCCGCCTTCGTTTCGGCCTGGATGACGGCCGGACCCGCACACTGGAGGAGGTGGGTCTTGAGTTTGACGTGACCCGCGAGCGCATCCGCCAGATCGAGGCCAAGGCCCTGCGAAAGATGCGCGGCCCCAACATGAGCGCCCGCCTGCGCGAGTACCTGGAGTGATCCACCCTCCCAATCCGTTATCTCAAGGGGCGTTCACTGAGAATGCCCCTTTTGGCCTGACAGGCCGTTTAGGAGCCCTGGCAGGCCTTGTTGCTTCAGCGCCCTGCCAGCGGCTTGTAGATGTGGGCTGTGATCACGCCACGGTCCCGGTTCAGCTTCTGAAGGAAGGCATCTGCACAAGTGTTCTGGTGACTGACCTGCGTAAGTGTCCCCTGGAAGCTGCCCGGAAGCGGGCAGATCGGGCCGGGGTCCGGGAGGGCTTTGATGCTCTTCAGAAAGACGGCCTGAAGGGCGTCGAGCTCTTGCCAACGGATACCCTGCTGATCAGCGGACTGGGCGGGGACACCATCTCAGCTATTCTGGAGTCTGACCCTGAAAAGACCAGGCGGCCAGAGAGGATCATTATCCAATCACAGACCAAAGAGGAATTGGTCCGCCGGGCACTCATGGACTGCGGCCGGCCCATCAGCCAGGAGCTCTGTCTGGAGGACAAGGGCCAGGTCTATCTGATTATCCTTTCCGACCGGTCGGGGACCTGCCTTGAGGCAGACGCTCTCCAGCTCTTTTTTGGTCCGCAAATTCTCAGATCCCTTGAGAAGGGGAGGGCCTACCCGGCCCTTGACCGCTACCTTTCCAAACGGATCCGCCGTCTTAGAAAGCAGGCGGTTTATCAGACGGACGCCAGGAAGTTACTGGAAGCATTTGAAGAGTCCTACGGCATTCCGTATAATAAGCAGGATCAAGACTGAGCCAGCCGGATGGCCGCGGTGTTATTTCGAAAGGAAGACACTGAGGAAAGTCCGGGCTCCCAGGGCAGGATGCCGGCTAACGGCCGGTGAAGGCGACTTCAAGGATAGTGCAACAGAAAGAGACAGCCGGACTTGTCCGGCAACGGTGGAAAGGTGAGGTAAGAGCTCACCGGTGCCGCGGCGACGCGGCAGCCAT
>Ga0265293_10002765_pt1 | contig 34161 bp, 33 predicted proteins | sample Munlanlewell138R_FD_192505 | JGI IMG/M metagenome (GOLD analysis project Ga0265293, IMG submission 192505) | Leachate microbial communities from a municipal landfill in Southern Ontario, Canada - Leachate well 138R | ecosystem: Engineered > Solid waste > Landfill > Unclassified | place: Canada... | reverse complement strand
CCCCTAGCCGGGCGCCTGTTTCGCCTAGGCTGGGCGCATGCCGTTGCAGGGAGAGTACGCACCGAGTCCGCTCGATTGGTCCCGGGAGAACGCCGAGGAGTACATGAGTTCCGGCGGGACCAAGGGCACCGAACTGCGGGGTATGCCCGTCGTGTTGTTGACCACGGTCGGCGCCAAGACCGGCAAACTGCGCAAGACCCCGCTGATGCGGGTGGAGCACAACGGCGAGTACGCGATCGTGGCGTCGCTCGGCGGCGCCCCCAAGAACCCGGTCTGGTACTACAACGTCAAGGCAAACCCGCTGGTCGAACTGCAGGACGGCACGATTTCGGCCGACTACAACGCCCGCGAGGTGTTCGGCGACGAGCGCGCACAGTGGTGGGAGCGGGCCGTCGCCGCGTTCCCCGACTACGCCGATTACCAGACCAAGACGGACCGGCAGATCCCGGTGTTCGTGCTCACGCCCGCCTGAAACGATTTCACTGGTGAATTCCTCGCGTGGCACCATTGACCGGTGTCCGCTGAACTGAGTCAAGCACCACGGGTGACACCGTCGAGCCCCCCGCTCACCGGGGCCGATGTCGAGGCGGCGGCCAAGCGAATTTCCGACCTGGTGACGCCGACGCCGCTGCAGTTCAGTGACCGGTTGTCGCAGCTGACCGACGCGCGGGTTTTTCTCAAACGTGAGGACCTGCAGACCGTCCGCTCCTACAAGGTGCGCGGCGCCTACAACCTGCTGCTCCAGCTGAGCCCCGAGGAACTTGCCGCCGGCGTCGTGTGCTGCTCGGCCGGCAACCACGCCCAGGGCTTCGCGCTGGCCTGCCGGTCGATGGGCATTCAGGGCCGCGTCTACGTGCCGGCCAAGACGCCCAAGCAGAAGCGCGACCGCATCCGCTACCACGGCGGGGACAACATCGAGCTGATCATCGGCGGCAAGACCTACGACATGGCCGCCGAGGCCGCGCTCGACGATGCGCGGCGCACCGGCGCCACGTTGGTGCACCCCTACGACGACCTGCGCACGATGGCCGGTCAGGGCACCATCGCCGTGGAGATCCTCGAGCAGCTCGACGCCGAGCCCGACCTGGTGGTCGTGCCCGTCGGCGGCGGCGGCTGCATCAGCGGCATCGCGAGCTACCTGGCGGACCGAACCACCGTCACCTCGGTCCTGGGCGTCGAACCCGCCGGTGCCGCGTCGATGGTCGCGGCCCTGGCCGAGGGGCAGCCCGTCACGCTCGAGCAGGTCGATCAGTTCGTCGACGGCGCGGCCGTGGCCCGCGCGGGCGCGCTGCCGTTCGCGGCGCTGTCCTCGGCCGGTGACATGGTGTCGATCACGACGGTCGACGAGGGCGCGGTCTGCACCGCGATGCTCGACCTGTACCAGAACGAGGGCATCATCGCCGAACCCGCCGGCGCGCTGTCGGTGGCCGGACTGCTCGAGGCCGACATCACGCCGGGGTCGACGGTGGTGTGCCTGATCTCCGGCGGCAACAACGACGTGTCGCGCTACGGCGAGGTGCTGGAGCGCTCCCTGGTGCACCTGGGTCTCAAGCACTACTTCCTGGTCGATTTCCCGCAGGAGCCGGGCGCGCTGCGCCGCTTCCTCGACGAGGTCCTGGGCCCCAACGACGACATCACCCTGTTCGAGTACGTCAAGCGCAACAACCGGGAGACCGGCGAAGCGTTGGTCGGTGTTCAGCTGGGTTCGGCCGCCGACCTGGACCGCCTGCTGGCGCGGATGCAGCGCTCGGAGAGCCACGTCGAACTGCTCGAACCGGGCTCACCGACCTACCGCTACCTCACGTAACGCTGGCGCTGAAGCTGGGCTCGACGAGTTCCAACGATTCGTCGTTGGCGCGGAAGATCGGCTCCAGCGGCACCTCGCAGCGCTGCGCGAAGTCGGTGAGCATGCCCGCCCACCGGCGGTCCCGCTCACTGACGCCGCCGGTGCCCGGCCCGGTCAGCAGGATCGCCACGGTCACCGGCGCATCGAGTTCCTCGACGACCACCGCGAGGCCGCCGAACAGCTTCTCGCAGACGTCTTCTCGGGGTCGTCGGGGGATGGGCAGCTGATGCAGGGCCTTGATCAGGCGGCGGTCGGGGCCGAGGAAGCCGAACCAGATGAGCCGCTGGCCGAAGCCGAGCGGGCCCATCAGGGCGCGCCAGCGTTGGCCGAGGTCCGCGGTGCTGTGCACCGGGTCCGTCGCGGTCTCGATGGGCGGGGGCAGATACGGGTTGGTCATATCGGCAGCCTGACCGACACCGCGCTGCGGTGTGTACCGCTATCCACAGGCTCCTACGCGGGGGACACCTGCCGCAACACCGCGAACGAGTGGCCGTCGAGTTCGGTTGCGGTCTCACCGATTCGGGGTGTGCCCCAGGCGTAGACCAGTTCGCCGCGGACCGGCACGTCCACGGGCTCGGCGCCCAGGTTGCACGCGGTCGTCAGCGACCCGCGCCGCCACGCGATCCAGCGGGCGTCCTCGTCGTAGTCGACCGTCATGTGGTCGAGCCAGAAGTCGCCGAGATCCGGTTCGGTGCGCCGCAGGGCGATCAGGTCGCGGTACAGCCGCAGCAGCGCGGCGTGCCGACCCGAGGCGGGCTCGTCCCAGTCCAGCTTGGAGCGTGCGAACGTCGCGGGGTCCTGCGGGTCGGGCACCTCGTCGGCGTCCCAGCCATGCTCGGCGAACTCGGCCTTGCGGCCCTGCCGGGTGGCCTCGGCCAACTCGGGTTCGGGGTGCGAGCTGAAGAACTGGAACGGGGTCCCGGCGGCCCATTCCTCGCCCATGAACACCATCGCGGTGAACGGGGTCAGCAGCGCCAGCGCCGCGCTGACCGCCAGCTGGCCGTCGTCGAGGTAGGCCGTGGGCCGGTCCCCGATCGCCCGGTTGCCCACCTGGTCGTGCGTGCTGGTGTAGGCGAGCAGCCGGGACCCGGGGATGGTCGCGGTGTCCAGCGGTCGGCCGTGTCGGCGCTTGCGGAACGACGAGAACGTGCCCGCGTGGTAGAAGCCGTTCTTCAGCGTGTCGGCCAACACCTCGAGGGTGCCGAAATCGCTGTAATAGCCCTGCCGTTCGCCCGAGACCGCGGTGTGCAGGGCGTGGTGGATGTCGTCGTCCCACTGCGCGGTCATCCCGTAGCCGCCGTCGGCGCGAGGAGTGATGAACCGTGGGTCGTTGCGGTCACTCTCGGCGATCAGCGACAGTGGCCGGCCCAATTCGGCTGCCAGGGCGTCGGTTTCGGCCGACAGCTCCTCCAGGATGTGCACGGCCGTGGTGTCCACCAGGGCGTGCACGGCATCCAGGCGCAGCCCGTCGATGTGGAACTCGCGCATCCAACGCAGCGCGCAGTCGATGATGTAGCGGCGCACCTCGTCGGATTCGGCGTCGGCGATGTTGATGCCCTCGCCCCACGGGTTGCTCGCCGAGGACAGGTACGGACCGAACCGCGGCAGGTAATTGCCCGACGGGCCAAGGTGATTGAATACCGCGTCGAGCAGCACACCCAGGTCCCGGCCGTGGCATGCGTCGACGAACCGCAGCAGGGCGTCCGGGCCGCCGTAGGGTTCGTGCACCGCGTACCACAGCACCCCGTCGTAGCCCCAGCCGTGGGTGCCGGCGAACGCGTTGACCGGCATCAGTTCGACGAAGTCCACCCCGAGGTCCACCAGGTGTTCGAGCTTGTCGATGGCCGCGTCGAGGGTGCCGGCCGCGGTGAAGGTCCCCACGTGCAGTTCGTAGATGACCGCGCCGGCCGCGGATCGGCCCGCCCAGTCGGACACCGGCGCCGCCGCCGGGGACCACAGCGCCGAACGGGCGTGCACGCCGTCGGGTTGGCGAGCCGAGCGCGGGTCGGGCAGCACCGTCGGATCGTCGTCGAGCACAAAGCCGTATCGGGCCCCGGCCTCGACATCGACCGTGGCGCGCCACCAGCCGTCGGCCTCGCGGCGCATCGGATGCAGCGTCGCGTCCACGTCGAGGCGTACCACCTCGGGCCGCGGCGCCCACACGGCGAAGGTGTGCTCAGCCATCGGTGCGCTCCAGCAGGGCCACCGGTAGCTGAGCGAACAGGTCGGCGGCCGCGACCGGGCCGGAGTGTGTCCGCCCCGTCAGCCGGTCCGTCCAGGTGCCGTCGGGCAGCGGCAATGCCGTGTCGCGCCAACCGGATTCGCTCAGGGCGACCGTCCACCGGCTGACGGCCACCAGCACCTCGGCGCCGCGGCGGAATGCGACCAGATGCTCGGCCGCCGCGCCGGTCGCCGACACAGGGGTGTGGGCCCCGGACAGGAACGTCTCGGGGCGGGCGCGGCGCAGCTGCAACGCGGCGCGCACGACCCGCAGCTTGGGGTGTTCGCCGGCGGCCAGGGCGGCGCGGCGCGCGGCGTAGTCCACCGGCCGGCGGTTGTCCGGGTCCACCAGGCTGTCCTCCCACAGCTCGGTGCCCTGATAGACATCGGGGACACCCGGCACGGTCAGCGCCAGCAGCTTCTGTCCGAGCGCGTCGTCGCGGGCGTGCGGGGCCAGACGCGCCACCAGCGCGGTGAGTTCGGCGGCGACCGGGCCGTCGAACACGGCGTCGAGCCACTCGTGGACCGCGGTCTCGAAGTCGGCATCGGGCTCGTGCCAGGAGGTGTGCACCTGGGCCTCGCGCAGCGCCTTCTCGGCGTAGGCGTGCAGCCGGTCCCGCAGCGAATCGTCCACCGCGCCGTCAACAGGCCACACCCCGAAGATGTTCTGCCACAGGAACAATCCGGCGTCCGGGGCGGGGGAGGGGGTCATCTGCTCCCAGCCGGCGACCATCTCGGTCCATAACCCGGGCACCTGCGACAGCACGCCGATCCGGGCCCGGACATCCTCGCCGCGCTTGGTGTCGTGGGTGGTCAGCGTTGACATGGCGGTGGGCCAGCGGCGCGCGCGTTGCGCGGCGCTGTGGTGGAACTCGGCGGCGCTGACCCCGAAGCGCTGCGGGCTGCCGCCGACCTCGTTGAGGGAGATCAGCCGGGTGTCCCGGTAGAACAGGCAGTCCTCGACGGCCTTGGCCGTCACCGCGCCGCACAGCTGCTGCAGCCGCGTCGCGGGTTCCTCGGCGTTCAGGCCGGCGACCAGCACCTGCAGCGGGGCGGCGAGGTCCGGACGGGCCGCGACCGTCTCGGCGATGGCGGTCGACAGCATGGCGGCCAACCCGGGGTAGTCGCAGCGGTAGACGTCGATGTGGGTCAGCAGCGCCGCGATGGCCGCCGGCAGTTGCGGATGGTCGTGGCCGGCGGCGGCCACGACGGCGCGGCGCAGCCGGGACAGCTCGGAGGCCAGCGTCTCGGTCGCCGCGGCGGTCTTGAGGTCGGCCTCGAGCCGCGCCACGTCGGCGGCGTCGAACCCCGCCGCGGCGCTCAGCGCGCTCAACGACTCGGCGCCGGCCGGATCGATGAACAGGCCCCCGACCTCGCGCAGCACGTCGTAGCCGGTGGTGCCGTCGACCGGCAGGGTGGGCTCCAACGCCTCGTCGACGGCCAGGATCTTCTCGATGACGATGTAGGCGTGCGGCCCGGTCAACTCGCGCAGCCGGCGCAGATATGCCACCGGGTCGGCCAACCCGTCGGGATGATCGATGCGCACCCCGTCGACCAGCCCCTCGTCGAACCAGCGCTTGACCTCGATGTGGCTGGCGTCGAACACCTTCGGGTCCTCCTGGCGCAGACCCGCCAGCGAGGTGATCGAGAAGAACCGCCGATAGCCGCACACATTGTTCCGCCAGCCCACCAGCCGGTAGTGCTGACGGTCGTGTACCTCCGCGCCGCTGCCCCCGGCAGTGCCGGGCGCGACGGGGAAGCGCAGGTCGCCCAGCGTCAGCGCGTCGCCATCGACGGTCAGCGCCGCGACGTCCTCGTCGGCGCCGAGGACGGGCAGCACGATGCGCCCGTCGGCGTCCAGATCCCAGTCGATGTCGAAGAATTCGGCGAACCGCGAGTCCCGGCCGTACCGCAGCACGTCCCACCACCAGGGATTCAGCTCGGGCTGCTCGACCCCGACGTGGTTGGGCACGATGTCGACCAGCAGGCCCATGCCGCGGGCCCGGGCCGCCCGCGACAGCGCGGTCAGCGCCTCGGGCCCGCCGAGTTCGGCGGACACCGCCGTCGGGTCGGTGACGTCGTAGCCGTGGGTGGAACCGCGTACCGCGGTGAGCAGCGGCGACAGGTAGACATGGCTGACGCCCAGGTCGTCGAGGTAGTCGAGGAGATCCAGCGCATCGGCCAGGGTGAACCCGTCGCCGCGCAGTTGCAGACGGTAGGTGGACAGCACCGGCCGGGCCGCGGTCATGACGTCTTTCGAAGGACGAGCACCGACCTCGGTTCCAGGGTGACCGTCTGGCCGGCGCGCACCACGGTGTCGCTGGCTCCGGTCGGCGTGGCGGTGTCCAATGCCGAACTCCATTCCTGTGCGTAGCGGCCGTCGGGGGTGACGAAGTCCATACCCTCGGGGCTGGCGTTGAAACACAGCAAAAACGAGTCGTCGACCACGCGCTCGCCGCGACGGTCGGGCTCGGGAATGGCCTCCCCGTTGAGGAACACCGCCAGCGACGCCCCGAACGGTGCGTCCCAGTCCTCGGGCGTCATCTCCCGACCCGACGGGGTCAGCCAGGCGATGTCGCGGTACTGGTCGCCGCTGCGGATCGGGGTGCCGGCGAAGAACCGCCGGCGCCGGAACACCGGATGCGCCCGGCGCAGGTTGGTGGCCCGCCGGAAGAACGCCAGCAGGTCGGCATTGGTCTCGCACAGTGACCAGTCCATCCACGACAGCTCGGAGTCCTGGCAGTAGACGTTGTTGTTGCCGAATTGGCTGCGCCCCAACTCGTCGCCGTGGCTGATCATCGGGGTGCCCTGGCTGACCATCAGGGTGGCGATGATGTTGCGCATCTGTTTGGCCCGCAGCGCCAGGATCTCCGGGTCGTCGGTGGGGCCCTCCACACCGCAGTTCCAGGACCGGTTGTGGCTCTCGCCGTCGGCGTTGCCCTCGCCGTTGGCCTCGTTGTGTTTCTCGTTGTAGGACACCAGGTCCGCCAGGGTGAAGCCGTCGTGGGCGGTGACGAAGTTGATGCTGGCGCTGGGACGGCGACCGGTGTGCTCGTACAGGTCCGAGGAACCCGTGAGCCGGGAGGCGAACTCGCCGAGGGTCGCCGGCTGACCGCGCCAGTAGTCGCGGACCGTGTCGCGGTACTTCCCGTTCCATTCGGTCCACAGGCCGGGGAAGTTGCCCACCTGGTAGCCGCCCTCGCCGACGTCCCACGGCTCGGCGATGAGTTTCACCTGGCTGATCACCGGATCCTGTTGCACCAGATCGAAGAACGCCGACAGCCGGTCCACGTCGTAGAACTCGCGCGCCAGGGTCGAGGCCAGGTCGAAACGGAAGCCGTCGACGTGCATCTCGAGCACCCAGTACCGCAGCGAGTCCATGATCAGCTGCAGGGTGTGCGGGTGCCGCGCGTTGAGGCTGTTGCCGGTGCCGGTGAAATCCTTGTAGTAGCGCAGGTCCCCGTCGAGCAGCCGGTAGTAGGCGGCGTTGTCGATGCCGCGGAAGTTCAGCGTCGGGCCCAGGTGGTCACCCTCGGCGGTGTGGTTGTAGACGACGTCGAGGATCACCTCGATGCCGGCCTCGTGGAAGGCCCGGACCATGGTCTTGAACTCGGCGACCGCGCCGCCGGCCTTGTGGGTGGCCGCGTACTGGTAGTGCGGGGCGAAGAAACCGAAGGTGTTGTAGCCCCAGTAGTTTCGCAGCCCGAGGTCCAGCAGTCGCTGGTCGTGCAGGAACTGGTGCACCGGCATGAGCTCGATGGCCGTGACGTCGAGCGACTTCAGGTGCTCGATGATCACCGGATGGCCCAGGCCCGCGTAGGTTCCGCGCAGTTCCTCGGGGATGCCGGGGTGGTTCTGCGTCATCCCCTTGACGTGCGCCTCGTAGATGATCGTGTGGTGGTACGGCGTGCGCGGCGCACGGTCGTTGGCCCAGTTGAAGAACGGGTTGATCACCACGCTGGTCATGGTGTGGCCCAACGAATCCACCCGCGGCGGGGTGCCGCCGGACGCCGGATCCTCGGCGTTGCGGTCGTAGGAGAACAGCGCCTGGGAGAAGTCGAAATCGCCGTGGAAGGACTTGCCGTACGGATCCAGCAGCAGCTTGGAGGCGTCGCAGCGGTGGCCGGCCGCCGGCGCCCAGGGGCCGTGCACGCGGTAGCCGTAGCGCTGGCCGGGCGTGACCGCGGGCAGGTACGCGTGCCACACGTGGCCGTCGACCTCGTCCAGTTCGATGCGGGTCTCGCCGCCGTCCTTGCCGATCAGGCACAGCTCGACCCTGTCGGCGATCTCGGAGAACAACGCGAAGTTGGTGCCGGCGCCGTCGTAGGTGGCGCCCAGCGGATAGGCGCTGCCCGGCCACACGTGGCGGCCGACCTCCGGTGGAGTGATGGTCACCACCAACCGGTCGCGGCGGCGATCTGGCGGCCCAACTCAGGTGCCATGGTGCGCATGTACGTCGCGGTGAAGTGGTGCGAATCGTGGTACATCAGGACGTTGCCCTCGACCGCCCGGCAGAAGTCGGCCCGGCACACCGCCTCGCTCATGTCCAACGGCTTGAGGTTGGGGAAGCGGTCGAGGAATTCGAGGGTGGGGTTCTCCGGGGCCAACACCACGGACCGTTTGACGCCGCACGAGACCGAGTCGCCGCCGTCGGCCAGGCAGTCGCTGGGAAAGAACGGCTTGGTGTTCTTGACCATCCAGGGCGTATCGCGCATGGCCAGCACCTCGATGCCGTGCTCGGCGAACTCCTCCCAGATGCCGATGTAGGTCCCGGGCATCACGTCGCCCGGCTTGATGTTCCACGGCCGGGTCGAGGTGGTGAAGACGTAGTCCGGTTCGTCCTCGATGATCTCGGCCATCGCCTTCTGCACCCAGTCGTGACACTGCGGGTAGCGCGAGTTGCTGCCCATGATCAGCGGGTTCTTCTCGGTGGACAGCGGGCAGGCCATCTTCAGGTAGGTGACCACCTTGAAGTTGTGCATGCGGCCGAGCAGATCCAGCGCGGTCAGCCAGTGCTCGGCGTGCGAGCCGCCGGCGACCGCGATGGTGCGGGTGGCGTCGGTGTCGCCGTAGCTGCACTTGATGACGTCGGCGTTCTTGAAGTTGCTGATGCAGCCGTCGGTGGTCGAGATCGGCAGGTCCTTGGCGGCCTCGAGGACCGTCGGGCGCATCGGTACCCGCGGCACCCGCGCGTCGTTCAGCAGCGCCTTGGCGCCCGGATAGTCGCGGGTGCTCAACCCGGCGAGTTCCTTGCCGTCGGCGCGTTGCAGCATCACGTGCTCGCGCCAGGTGAACGACGTCGCGGTCAGCGCGACCCCGAGCAACGCGACCGTCGAGCCGAGCACGATCGTGGGCCGGCGCAACCGCTGCCGCAGCGGCGCCTTCACCGCCGGGACCGACGCCGGGGCGGCGCCCCGGTAGCGCAGCGGTTCCTCGATGTAGCGCATGGTCAGGTAGGCCAGCACGCCGGAGACCGCCAGGATCACCGCGCCGTCGACGAAGGTCGCGTGCGTGCGGCCGCTGTAGGCCAGCCAGAAGATCAGCAGCGGCCAATGCCAGAGGTACAGCGAGTAGGCGAGGGCACCGAGGGTCACCAACGGACCCCAGGCCAGCACCCGGTTGGGCAGTGGCATCTTGCCGCGGCAGTGCGGGTCGGCCTGCCGGTTGGCCGCCGCCAGGATCATCAGGATGGTGGCGCCGACCGGGACCAGCGCCCACGGGCCGGGGAACTCCTGGCCGCCGTCGATCAGCATGCCGCAGGACAGGATCGCGGCCAGGCCGACGACGGCCATCAGGCTGCGGATCCACATCGGCAAGCGCAGCGAACCCACCGCCGCGCCGGCCAGCGCCCCGGCCAGCAGTTCCCAGCCGCGCGCGAAGCTGTTGTAGTAGGCGGCCGACGGATCGGCGTTGTGGGCGAAGATCGCGTAGACGAACGAGGCGATGGTCAGCGCGCCGATCAGCACCAGGAAGAAGATCCGCAGATTGCGGCCCAGCGGCTTGCGCAGCAGCGCGGTGCACAGCAGGACGACGACCAGGAACGCGATGTAGAACTGGCCCTGCACCGACATCGACCAGATGTGCTGCAGCGGGCTGACCGCCTCGCCGGCGCGCAGATAGTCCCCGGCGGTGTTCGACAGCTCCCAGTTCTGGTAGTAGCCGAGGCTGGCCAGGCTCTGGTCGGCGAAGGCCTCCCAGCGCGTCTCGGGCTGGATCAGGATGGTCAGCACCGCGGACGCGGCCAGCACCACGACCAGCGCGGGCAGCAGCCGTCGGACCAGCCGGGTGATCTCCGCGCGCGGCGACGGCAGGGTCTGGGCGGTCAGCGAGTTGCGCAGCAGCCGGCCGCCGAAGAAGAACCCGGACAGCACCAGGAACACGTCGACACCACCGGAAACCCGGCCGAACCAGACATGGAAGACAGCAACCAGCGCGATGGCCACGCCGCGCAGGCCATCGAGATCATGTCGGTAGAAACCCGCCTTCCTGGCCCCCTTCGCGGGCGGGGACGCAGGCTCCGGAACGGTTGCAGAAGCCGGCCGGTTGGGGAGCAAGGCGATCATCGTCGCCCGACAATCTACCTAACCGACCGTCGTAACTCATTTCCGCGGCGCGTTAGGCTCGGTGTCCGTGTCTGCGTTGACCCCCGAGGAGATCAGTGCGGTCGACGCCGCCCATGTGTGGCATCCGTACAGCACCATCGGCGCGCCGGGCACGTTGCCGCCGGTCGTGGCGCTGGGTGCGCGCGGCGCGTGGCTGACCCTGTCCCGCGACGGTCGGCAGGTCGAGGTCCTCGACGCGATGGCCTCCTGGTGGACCGCGGTGCACGGGCACGGCCACCCCGTGCTCGACGCGGCGATCACCAAGCAACTGGGCGTGCTGAACCACGTGATGTTCGGCGGGCTCACCCACGAACCGGCCGCGCGGCTGGCGCAGTTGCTCGTCGAGATCACCCCCGCCGGGCTGGACACGGTGTTCTTCAGCGACTCCGGTTCGGTGTCGGTCGAGGTCGCGGTCAAGATGGCCCTGCAGTACCAGGTGTCTCGGGGTCGGGCCGGCAAGCACCGGTTGATGACGTGGCGCGGTGGCTACCACGGCGACACCTTCACGCCGATGAGCGTGTGCGATCCCGACGGCGGCATGCACGAGCTGTGGACGGGCGCCGGCGTCGGCGGTAACTCGCTGCTGGCCGAGCAGGTCTTCGCCGCGGCCCCACCGCGCGAGTTCGACCCGGTGTACTGCCGGGCCTTCGAAGATCAATTGGCCCGCCACGCCGACGAACTGGCCGCGGTGATCGTCGAACCCGTGGTGCAGGGCGCCGGGGGCATGCGCTTCCACGACCCGCGCTACCTCACCGAGCTGCGGGCGCTGTGCGATCGCCACGACGTGCTGTTGATCTTCGACGAGATCGCCACCGGTTTCGGCCGCACCGGTGAGCTGTTCGCCGCCGACCACGCCGGTGTGAGCCCCGACATCATGTGCGTCGGCAAGGCGCTCACGGGCGGCTACCTGACCTTGGCGGCCACGCTGTGCACCGCCGAGATCGCCTCCGTCATCAGCAATTCCGAGGCCGGCGCGCTGATGCACGGCCCGACCTTCATGGCCAACGCGCTGGCGTGTGCGGTCTCGGTGGCCAGCGTCGAGTTGCTGCTCGGCCAGGACTGGCGCGCGCGGGTGACGCAGATCGAGGCGGGGCTGCGGACGGGGTTGGCCCCGGCCCGGGACCTGCCCGGCGTCGCCGACGTGCGGGTGCTGGGCGCCATCGGGGTGATCGAGATGCAACGTCCGGTCGACCTCGCCGTGGCCACCGTGGCCGCGTTGGACCATGGCGTGTGGCTGCGGCCGTTCCGCAACCTGATCTACGTCATGCCCCCCTTCATCTGCACCGCCGAGGAGATCGCTGCGATCACCGCCGCGATGATCGGCGTCGCGCGTGCATTAGCCTGAACGGTGTTCAATTCGGCACTGAGGATTCGGCACTGAGGAGCATCGGGTGACGCACACCGGCCTTTCCCCGTTGGCCTGGCTGGCCGACGTCGAGCGTGACCGTCGGGCCGCCGGGCTGCGCCGCGCGCTGCGCACGCGCCCGCCGGTCGGCACCGAACTCGACCTGGCCTCCAACGACTACCTGGGCCTGTCGCAACACCCCGCCGTCCTCGACGGCGGCATCGCCGCCCTGCGCACCTGGGGTGCCGGCGCGGGTGGATCGCGGCTGGTCACGGGCAACACCGAACTGCACGAGGAGTTCGAGACCGCGCTGGCGGCGTTCGTCGGCAGTGAATCGGCCCTGGTGTTCTCGTCGGGCTACACGGCCAACATCGGGGCGGTCGTCGCGCTGACCGGCCCCGGCGCGCTGCTGGTGTCCGACGCCATGACCCACGCCTCGCTGGTCGACGCGTGCCGGCTGTCCCGGTCCCGGGTGGTGGTGACCCCGCACCGCGACGTCGCCGCCGTCGAGGCCGCGCTGGCCGAGCGCACCGAGGAACGCGCCGTCGTCGTCACCGAATCGGTGTTCTCCACCGACGGGGCGCTGGCCCCGCTGCGGAAACTGCGCGAGGTGTGCCGACGCCACGGCGCGCTGCTGATCGTGGACGAGGCCCACGGCCTCGGGGTCCGCGGCAGCGGGGGACAGGGCCTGGTCCAGGAACTCGGGCTGGCCGGCGATCCCGACATCGTCGTGACCACGACCCTGTCCAAGGCGCTGGGCAGCCAGGGCGGGGCCGTGCTGGGGCCCGCCGCGGTGCGCGCGCACCTCATCGACACCGCCCGGACCTTCATCTTCGACACCGGGCTGACGCCCGCCGCGGTCGGCGCGGCGCTGGCCGCGCTGCAGGTGTTGATCGCCGAACCGCAGCGCGCCCACGCCGTGCTGACCCACGCCACCGAACTGGCCCACATCTGCGGCAGCCCCGAACAACCCGACTCGGCCGTGGTGTCGGTCATCCTGGGCGATCCCGAGGTGGCCGTGGGCGCCGCCGCGGCCTGCCTGGATCGCGGGATCCGGGTCGGATGTTTCCGGCCGCCGACGGTGCCCGCCGGAACCTCGCGGCTGCGCCTGACCGCCCGCGCCTCGCTGAGCGACGACGAGATGGCCTCGGCGCGCAGGGTGCTCTCCGAAGTGCTCGCCGCCGCCCGCGCATGACCGTGCTGGTGGTGACCGGCACCGACACCGGGGTCGGGAAGACGGTGACAACCGCCGCCCTGGCCTGCGCCGCGCGGTTGGCCGGGCGCGACGTCGCGGTGTGCAAACCGGTGCAGACCGGCACCGTCGACGGTGACGACGACCTCGGCGAGGTGGCCCGGCTCGCCGGCGCGACCCGGTTGCACGGCGGTTGGCGCTATCCCGAACCCCTGGCGCCCGTGGCGGCCGCCCGGCGGGCCGAACTGCCGCTGCCCACCCGGGATGAGCTGGTGGCCTCGGTGCGCGCCGCCGACGGACCCGACCGGCTCACGCTGGTCGAGGGGGCCGGCGGACTGCTGGTGGCCCTCGGTGCCGACGGCGTCACGCTGCGCGATGTGGCCGCGGACCTGGCGGCGCCGGTGCTGGTGGTCGTCGCCGCCGGCCTGGGCACGCTCAACCACACCGCGCTGACGCTGGAAGCGCTTGCCGGACAGGGAATTCCGTGTGCCGGGCTGGTGATCGGCGCCTGGCCTTCGCGGCCCGGCGTGGCCGAACGCGACAACCGCGAGGCCCTGAGCGCGCTGGCCCCGGTGCGCGCGGTGCTGCCCGCGGGCGCCGCCGGCGACGGCGGCGATTTCGCGGCGCTGTGCGCCGACGCGTTCGACCGGCAGTGGATCGCGAGCCTGTGAGATGGTCCACTCGATCGAGCTGATCTTCGACGAGGGCACCGAGGCCGCGGTCCGCCGGATCTGGGCGGGCTTGCGCGAGGCCGGGATACCGAGTCCCGCGCCGGCGGCCCGGCCGCACTGCACGCTGACGGTCGCGCAGCGGATCGACGAGTCGGTGGATGCGGCGCTCGCCGGGGTGCTCGACCGCCTCCCGCTGCCGGCCCGGCTGGGCGCCACGCTGGTCTTCGGCCGCAGCGCCGGGGTGCTCGCGCGGCTGGTGGTCCCGAGCGACGAGTTGTTGGCGCTGCACCGCGAGGTGCACCGGTTGGCTCTGCCGCTGCTGGCGCCGGCGGCGCTGCCGCACACCGCTCCCGGGCAATGGACCCCGCACGTCACCCTGGCCCGGCGCCTGGCGCCCGAGACCGTCACGACGGCGCTGCGCATCGCGGGCGGACCCGCGGAGATCGTCGGTGAGATCGTCGGGCTGCGCCGCTGGGAAGGTGAGAGCCGCACCGAGCACCGGCTCGGCTGACCGCTACGGCGCGGTGGCCCCTTCGTGGGCCGCCAGGCCGTCGATCAGCAGGCGCAGACCGAACGCGAACTGTCGGTCGGTGTCGCTCATCAGCACCGACTGCTCGTCGCTGAGCGCACCCGCGGCGTCCCACTGGCGGCGGGACTGCTCGTCGACGGTGAACCCCAGGACGTAGTAGAGCAGCGTGCGCGCGGTCGAGTCGGCGTCGTCGTTTCGGGCGCCGGCATCGGCGGCGGCCGCGGCCAGCTGGGCGACGATGTCGGTCACGGTTTCCGACTGGCCGGCGGCGAAGCTGGCGGACACGAGCTCGGCCCCGTCGGTGTGCGACAGCAGGGCGTCGCGCAGCGCCGCGCAGATGTCCTGGATCGCGTGGCGCCAGTTCAGCCCGGCCACGTCGATGACGGCGGGTCGCAGGATGTGGTCGGCCACCGCGCCGAGCAGTTCCTGCTTGTTGGCGAAGTGCCAGTACAGGGCGCCCGGGCTGACGTTGAGCTCGCGCGCCAGCCGGCGCATGCTCAGGTCCGCGATTCCGTAGTTGTCGAGGATTGCCGCCGCCGCATCCACCACGTCGGGTTTGTGGAGTTGCACACCGTTACCTTAACCTGAACACCGTTCAAGAGAGATGACCACGGAGGGAATGCTGGTGACGCAGGCGGCAGTGGATGTTCTGGGCGTGGCCCGTGACCAGGTGCTCGAACGTGGCGAAGGCCTGACCCAGGACCAGGTGCTGCAGGTGCTGCAGCTACCTGATGACCAGCTCGAGGACCTGCTGGCGCTGGCCCACGAGGTCCGGATGCGCTGGTGCGGTCCCGAGGTCGAGGTCGAGGGCATCATCAGCCTCAAGACCGGTGGCTGCCCCGAGGACTGCCACTTCTGCTCGCAGTCGGGCCTGTTCGCCTCGCCGGTGCGCAGCGCGTGGCTCGACATCCCGAGCCTGGTCGAGGCCGCCAAGCAGACCGCGAAGTCCGGGGCCACCGAATTCTGCATCGTGGCCGCGGTGCGCGGGCCCGACGAGCGCCTGCTGGCGCAGGTGGCCGCCGGTATCGAGGCGATCCGCGACGAGGTCGACATCCAGATCGCGTGCTCGCTGGGCATGCTCTCCCAGGAGCAGGTGGATCGCCTCGCCGAGATGGGCGTGCACCGCTACAACCACAACCTGGAGACCGCCAAGTCGTTCTTCCCCAACGTGGTGACCACGCACAGCTGGGAGGAGCGCTGGGGCACGCTCGAGATGGTGCGCGAGGCCGGCATGGAGGTCTGCTGCGGCGGCATCCTCGGCATGGGTGAGACGCTGGAGCAGCGCGCCGAGTTCGCCGCCAACCTGGCCGAACTGGACCCGCACGAGGTGCCGCTGAACTTCCTGAACCCGCGGCCCGGCACCCCCTTCGGCGACCTCGAGGTGCTCCCGGCCGCCGATGCGCTGCGGGCCGTGGCGGCCTTCCGCCTGGCATTGCCGCGCACCATGCTCCGGTTCGCCGGCGGTCGCGAGATCACCCTCGGCGACCTGGGCGCCAAGCAGGGCATCCTGGGCGGCATCAACGCCGTCATCGTCGGCAACTACCTGACCACACTGGGCCGTCCGGCCGAGTCGGACCTGGAGTTGCTCGACGATCTGCAGATGCCGATCAAGGCGCTCAACGCAAGCCTGTAAGAATTCGGTGATGGACGCAGAAACCCCGGCGCTGCCCACCCCCGTCGGCGCGGGAGCGTTCAACGTCTACACCGGCGTTGCGGCCGATGACGTTGCGGCGAAGGTGATTCCGACCGCCGCCCAACTGGGCCTGGAACCGCCGCGGTTCTGCGCGGCCTGCGGTCGACGGATGATCGTGCAGGTGCGGCCGGACGGCTGGTGGGCCAAGTGCTCGCGGCACGGCGTCGTCGACTCCCACGACCTGGAGACCCAGCGGTGACCGCCGCCGCCGTCGCACCGAGGACCTCGCGCGCCCGCGCGGCGCTCATCCTGGTGTTCGCGCTGACCGCGGCCGGTGCGCTGATCGGGGCGCTGTGGGCCTGGCTGGCCCCGCCGGCGCGCGGTGTCATCGCGCTGACCAAGAGCGGCGTCCGGGTGCACGCCTACCTGGGCGCCGAGGCCGATCACTTCTTCGTCGCGGCGTTCCTGATGCTGGGTCTGCTCTGCGTGCTGGCGGTCGTCGGGTCCGCTGCGGCCTGGCAGTGGCGCGCCCACCGCGGCCCGGTGCTCCTGATCGCGCTGTGCCTGGGCGTCGGCGGTGCCGCCGCGGCGGCCACGCTGGTCGGCTCGGCGCTGGTGGGCGGCCGATACGACGCGATCGACCTCGACGGGGCGCCGGTGACCCCCGAGCAGCGCGTGCACTACGTGACCGAGGCGCCCGCGGTGTTCTTCGGGCAGACACCCCTGCAGATCGCGGTGACCCTGCTGGTGCCCGTGGCGACCGCGGCGCTGGTGTACGCGGTGTGCGCGGTGGCGTCCCCGCGCGACGACCTCGGCGGCTATCCGCCGGTCGACGGCGTGGTGTTGGGCGCGCCGGCGGGCGCGGCGCCGGTCACAACGGACGGCGGTTGAGCACCCGTCCCGCGACCACCCGGGCGGCGACCGTACCGAGCCGCCACATGCCCTGGTAGGTCATGGGGTTGAGCAGCGTCGGCCACTTGGTGCGCACGACGTTCTCCGACAACGGTCGGCCCTCGAAGCGGTCGATGAGCCACCGCAGCGTCATGGGCGCCGACATCGGATGCAGCAGCAGATGCTCGCTGAACAGGTCGCGGTGATAGGTGACGTGCGATCCGCCGGTGCTGTAGGCGTCGGTGAGCTCGTCGATGTCGTCGACCGAGACGATGCGGTCGTGCACGGCCTGCACCACCAGCACGGGCGGGGTGGGCGCGGTGCCGCCGAGCTTGATGTCGGCGAACACATGCTGCACCTCGGGGGTGTCGAGGATCTGCTCGAGCGGGCAGTCGACCAGCTTGTCCATGTCCATGCGCACCAGGCTCAACACGGCGTGCATGGTGGTCAGCTTCTCGACGCGCTGCAGCATCGCCTTGCCCTCGGGGGTGGCGTGCTGGTCGATGAGGCGGTGCAGATCCGGGTAGATGTGGGTCAGCGCGGCCACCACCGTCGCGGGCAGCCCCGAATAGATGGTGCCGTTGAGCCGACGGAAGGTGCTGCCGAGATCGCCGACGGGGGATCCCAGGACCGCCCCGACGATGTCGAGTTCCGGTGCGTAGTCGGCGCACACCTCGGCCGCCCAGGCGGTGGCCAGACCGCCGCCCGAATAGCCCCACAGGCCCACCGGCGCGTCGGGGGACAGCTCCAGCGTGGGCGCCGACTGGGCGGCTCGCACGCCGTCGAGAATGTGGTAGCCGGGCTCGTTGGGGGCGCCCCACATGCCGCGCACACCCTCGTGATCGGGCACCGACACCGCCCAGCCCTCGGCCAGGGCGGCGGCCATCAACAGGAATTCCAGCTGCGCCAGGGAGCCGAGCGCGTGGGCGCCGCGGCGCAACGCGTAGGACGGGAAACAGCGGTCGGTCACCGCGTCGATGGCGCACTGGTAGGACAGCACCGGCATCGGCTTGCGCGAGGAACGCTGCGCGGGGACCAGCACCGTGGTCACGGCGGCCTCCGGCGCGCCGTCGCGGTCGCAGGTGCGGTAGAGCAGCTGCGTCGCGACGATCCGCTGGGGGATCAACCCCAGGAACGCCAGCTGGACGTCGCGGCTGCGCAGCACCGTGCCGGGCTGGGCATGCTCGAAACCGGCGGGCGGGACGTAGAACGGGTCCAGGGACGGCCGCAACGGACGGGTACCCGAAACCCATTCCTCGTGCGGCGGTGCTCCGATCCATTCGGCGTCACGCGCCGCGGCGGCGGTGCCAAGCTCCATGGGACTCCCTTCGCGCCCGCAAAAACGCGGACCCGCGATTGTCTCTTACGAATCCCTTAAAAATCAACACCTGTCAGGTCGGCGGGCGCAGCGCGGCGAACTCGTCGGTGACGCGCAATTGCGAATCCGCGAACTGATAGAGCGCCGCCGGCCGGCCCCCGCTACGCCCGGATTGGGCGGTGGTCCCGGTGCGGGTGATCACCTTGCGGCGGGCCAGCACGCGCTGCAGGTTGGTGGCGTCGACCTGATAGCCCAGCGCCGCGCCGTAGATGTCGCGCAGCGTCGACAGTGCGAATTCCTTTGGTGCCAGCGCGAACCCGATGTTGGTGTAGGACAGCTTGGCGATCAGCCGGGCGTGGGCGTGGGTGACCATCGGACCGTGGTCGAAGGCCATCGGCGGCAGGGCGTCCACCGGATGCCAGCGGGTGTCCGGCGGCAACTCGGGGGTGGCGGGGGAGGGCACCAGGCCCAGGAAGGTCGAGGCGATGGTCCGGTCGACGGGCACCCGGCGCGGATCGGAGAACACCGCCAACTGCTCGAGGTGGGCGATCTCACGCAGGTCCACCTTCTCGGCGAGTTGACGGCGGACTGAACTGTCCATGTCCTCGTCGTGACGCAGTCGACCGCCGGGCAGGGACCACGCGCCGCGCTGGGGATCGAGCGCCCGTTCCCACAGCAGGACGCTGAGCTGCGGATTTCGGCTGTCGAGCCGCCGAACCTGAAACACGACGGCCAGCACTTCGTGCGCGGTGCTAGAATTTCCCATGTTTTCGATTGTAAGTCGAAAACCTCCGACGCCGAAAGGAGCGGTCATGACCGTGATCGACCGCGACATGGACAGTGCAATGGTGGACCGGATCGTCGACGGCCCCGGGGGCTACACCGGTGTGGCGGGCGACGAGCAGTGGGCCGCACAGATCCGCCGCCTGGCGAAGCTGCGCGGCGCGACGCTGCTGGCACACAACTACCAGCTGCCGGAAATCCAGGACGTCGCCGACCACGTGGGCGACTCGCTGGCGCTGTCCCGCATTGCCGCCGAGGCACCCGAGGACACCATCGTCTTCGCCGGAGTGCACTTCATGGCCGAGACCGCCAAGATCCTCTCGCCGGACAAGACGGTGCTCATTCCCGACCAGCGCGCCGGCTGCTCGCTGGCCGACTCCATCACCGCCGAGGACCTGCGGGCCTGGAAGGACGAGCATCCCGACGCCGTCGTGGTGTCCTACGTCAACACCACGGCCGCGGTGAAGGCGCTCACCGACATCTGCTGCACCTCGTCGAACGCCGTGGAGGTGGTCGAGTCCATCGACCCCGACCGCGAGGTGCTGTTCTGCCCCGACCAGTTCCTCGGTGCCCACGTGCGCCGCATGACGGGCCGGGAGAACCTGCACATCTGGGCCGGCGAATGCCACGTCCACGCCGGCATCAACGGTGACGAGCTCGCCGATCAGGCGCGCACCCACCCGGACGCGGAACTGTTCGTGCATCCCGAGTGCGGCTGCGCCACCTCGGCGCTGTACCTGGCCGGCGAAGGCGCCTTCCCCGAGGACCGGGTCAAGATCCTGTCCACCGGCGGCATGCTCGACGCGGCCCGCGAATCGAACGCCCGCCAGGTGCTGGTGGCCACCGAGGTCGGCATGCTGCACCAGTTGCGCCGCGCCGCACCGGAAATCGACTTCCAGGCGGTCAACGACCGGGCCTCCTGCAAGTACATGAAGATGATCACGCCGGCCGCGATGCTGCGGTGCCTCACCGAGGGCGCCGACGAGGTGCACGTCGATCCCGAGACCGCGAAGCTGGCCCGCGCCAGCGTGCAGCGGATGATCGAGATCGGGCAGCCCGGCGGCGGCGAATGACCGGACCGGCCTGCGGCGGTTCGGGTCCGCTCGCCGGAATGTGGCAACAGCGCGCCGACGTCGTGGTGATCGGCACGGGCGTGGCCGGCTTGACGGCCGCGCTCGCCGCGCACCGCGCGGGCCGCTCTGTGGTGGTCCTGAGCAAGGCCGCGCCCGGGACCGGGGCCACGGCCACGTTCCACGCCCAGGGCGGCATCGCGGTGGCGCTGGGGGACGACGCCGACGCGGTGGCCACGCACGTGGCCGACACCGTCGCCGCCGGCGGTGGCTTGTGCGATCCGCACGCGGTCGAGTCGATCGTCGCCGACGGCCGTCGCGCCGTGGCGCAGCTGGTCGGTGACGGAGCGCGTTTCGACGAGGTGGCCTCCGGGCAGTGGTCGCTGACCCGCGAAGGTGGCCATTCGCGCCGCCGGATCATCCACGCCGGTGGGGACGCCACGGGCGCGGAGGTCCAGCGCGCACTCGACGCGGCGGCCGAGCGCCTCGACATCCGCTACGAACACGTCGCCGCCGAGATCCTGCTCGACGACGGCGCGGTGGTCGGTGTCCAGGTGCTCAGCCCGCAGGGGATGGGCGTCCTGCACACCGCCGCGGTGATCCTGGCGACCGGCGGACTCGGTCAGCTCTACGCCGCGACCACCAACCCGGCCGGCTCCACCGGGGACGGCATCGCGCTGGCGCTGCGGGCCGGGGCCGCCGTCAGCGACCTCGAGTTCATCCAATTCCATCCGACCATGCTGTTCGCCGCGCCCAGCTCCGACCGGGCCGACACGCGACGCCCGCTGATCACCGAGGCGCTGCGCGGTGAGGGCGCGATTCTGGTTGATGCGCAAGGCAATTCGGTGATGGACGGCCTGCACCCGATGCGTGATCTGGCGCCGCGCGACGTGGTGGCCGCCGCGATCGACGCGCATCTGCGCACGACGGGATCCGCGTGCGTGTACCTCGACGCGCGCTCGATCGCGGGGTTCGAGGCGCGCTTCCCGACGGTCACGGCCTCGTGCCGGGCGGTGGGGATCGACCCGACCCGTCAACCCATCCCGGTGGTGCCGGGCGCGCACTACAGCTGCGGTGGCGTCGTCACCGATGTCGCCGGGCGGACCGACGTGCCGGGACTGTTCGCGGCCGGTGAGGTCGCCCGCACCGGTATGCACGGCGCCAACCGGCTGGCCTCCAACAGCCTGCTCGAGGGCCTGGTGGTGGGTGGCCGCGCCGGGCGGAGCGCCGCCGACCACGCCGCGTCGGTGGGGGCCGTCACGGCCCGCGCGGTGCGCCGCGACGAACACGAGATGGTGGAGCGCAGCGAACTGCAGCACGCGATGTCCCGCGATGCCTCGGTGGTCCGCGACGGGGCGGGCCTGGCGCGGCTGACCGAGACCTTGGCCGCCGCGCACCGACGGCCGGCGAGCACCCGGGCCCGGTTCGAGGACGCGGTGCTGACCGTCACCGCCCGCGCGGTGGCCCTCGCGGCCGCCGAACGCACCGAGACCCGGGGCAGCCATCACCGAAGTGACCATCCGCTGACCGACGAGTCCCGTGCCCGCAGCACAATGCTTCGCATGGTGGACGAACAGCTTGTCGTGGATGCCCCGGTGGTGGCGTGATGACCCGGATCGGTTTGACCGCGGCCGAACTCGACGAGGCCCGCGAGGTCATCGCGCGCGGCCTCGACGAGGACCTGCGCTACGGCCCCGACATCACCTCGGTGGCCACGGTCGCCGAGGACGCGCGCACGACCGCGGCCATGGTGACCCGGGCCGAAGGTGTGGTCGCGGGCATCGACGTCGCGCTGCTGGTGCTCGACGAGGTGCTGGGGCCCGACGCGTACCGGGTGCTCGGCCGCGCCGACGACGGCGACCTGCTGCGCCCCGGGGACCCGCTGCTGACGCTCGAGGCGACCACGCGCGGGCTGCTGACCGCCGAACGCACCATGCTCAACCTCATCTGCCACCTGTCCGGGATCGCCTCGACCACCGCGCAATGGGTCGCCGAGGTCGACGGCACGCGCGCGAAGATCCGCGACACCCGCAAGACGCTGCCCGGCCTGCGCGTGCTGCAGAAGTACGCGGTGCGCGTCGGCGGCGGGGTCAACCACCGGATGGGCCTCGGCGATGCCGCGCTGATCAAGGACAACCACGTGGCCGCGGCGGGTTCGGTGGTGGCCGCGCTGCGGGCGGTCCGGGCGGCGGCGCCCGACCTGCCCTGTGAGGTCGAGGTGGACTCGCTGGAACAGCTCGACGAGGTGCTGCGGGAGGACGTGCAGCTGGTGCTGCTGGACAACTTCGCGGTGTGGGAGACCCAGATCGCCGTGCAGCGCCGGGATGCCAACGCCCCCGACGTGCAACTGGAGTCTTCCGGCGGGCTCTCGCTCGCCGATGCCGCGGCCTACGCCGGGACCGGGGTCGACTATCTGGCGGTGGGGGCGCTGACGCACTCCGTGCGGGTGCTCGATATCGGCCTGGATTTCTGAGCGCCGCGGGACCCGCAACGCGGTCCAGCTCAGGCGTGATTTTATTCAGCTGGACCAATCAGGGACAATCGACGGTGATGGCCAATTTCCAGATGTCCCGCATCGACCTGCGCGACCGACCCCTGTCGGTGGCGCAGCTGCGCGCCGCGCTGCCGCGCGGCGGTGTCGACGTCGATGCGGTCGTGCCCAAGGTCCGTCCGATCGTCGACGACGTGGCCGAGCGGGGTGCGCCCGCGGCCCTCGACTACGGCGCATCCTTCGACGGCGTGCGGCCCGAGACCGTGCGGGTGCCCGCCGCCGCGCTGGCCCAGGCGCTGGACGCGCTGGATCCGGAGGTCCGCGCCGCCCTGGAGGTCGCGATCGCGCGGGCCCGCGCCGTGCACGCCGATCAGCGGCGCACCGACACCACCACCGAACTGGCGCCCGGGGCCACCGTCACCGAGCGGTGGGTCCCCGTCGAACGGGTCGGGCTGTACGTGCCGGGCGGCAATGCCGTCTACCCGTCGAGCGTCGTGATGAACGTCGTGCCCGCGCAGATCGCCGGCGTGGAGTCGCTGGTGATCGCCAGCCCGCCGCAGGCCTCCGGGACCGGCGCCTTCCAGGCCCTGCCGCACCCCACCATCCTGGCCGCCGCGGCGCTGCTGGGCGTCGAGGAGGTCTGGGCGGTGGGCGGCGCCCAGGCGGTCGCCCTGCTGGCCTATGGCGGCACCGACACCGATGGCGCCGAACTGGCGTCGGTGGACATGATCACCGGCCCCGGCAACATCTACGTCACGGCGGCCAAGCGGATCTGCCGCTCCCAGGTGGGCATCGACGCCGAGGCCGGACCGACCGAGATCGCGATCCTGGCCGACCACACCGCCGACCCGGTCCACGTGGCCGCCGACCTGATCAGCCAGGCCGAGCACGACGAGATGGCCGCCAGTGTGCTGGTCACCTGCAGCCCCGAATTGGCCGATGCCACCGACCGCGAACTGACCGTCCAGCTGGCGACGACGGTGCACCGGGACCGGGTGTCGACCGCGCTGAGTGGACGGCAGTCGGCGATCGTGCTGGTCGACGACATCGATCAGGGGGTGCGGGTGGTCAACGCCTACGCCGCCGAGCACCTCGAGATCCAGACCCGCGACGCCGCCGAGGTGGCGAACCGGATCCGCTCGGCGGGAGCGATTTTCGTCGGACCGTGGTCGCCGGTGAGCCTCGGCGACTACTGCGCGGGGTCCAACCACGTGCTGCCGACCGCGGGGTGCGCCCGGCACTCGAGCGGGCTGTCGGTGCAGATCTTCCTCAAGGGCATCCACGTCGTGGACTACACCGAGGCGGCGCTCAAGGACGTTTCCGGACACGTGATCACGCTGTCCAAGGCCGAGGACCTGCCCGCGCACGGCGAGGCGGTCCGACGGAGGTTCGAGCGATGATCGGCGACTCCGTGACCCTGGCCGACCTGCCGCTGCGCGAGAACCTGCGCGGCAAATCTCCCTACGGCGCACCGCAATTGGAAGTGCCGGTGCGGCTGAACACCAACGAGAACCCGCACCCGCCCACGCAGGCGTTGATCGACGACGTGGCCGAGTCGGTCCGGGTGGCCGCGGCGCAGTTGCACCGCTACCCGGACCGCGATGCGGTGGCGCTGCGCACCGATCTGGCGGCCTACCTCACCGCGGCGACCGGGGTCGAACTCGGCGCGCAGAACGTGTGGGCGGCCAACGGTTCCAACGAGATCCTGCAGCAGTTGCTGCAGGCGTTCGGCGGGCCGGGCCGCAGCGCGATCGGGTTCGTCCCGTCGTACTCGATGCACCCGATCATCGCGGACGGCACCCAGACCCGCTGGGTCACCGCGGCGCGGTCGGCGGACTTCGGCCTGGACACCGACGTCGCGGTCGCCGCGATCGAGCAGTACCGACCCGATGTGGTGTTCGTGACGAGCCCGAACAACCCCTCGGGTCAGAGCGTTCCGCTCGACGACCTGCGGCGGCTGCTGGACGCCATGGACACCGGCGTACTGATCCTCGACGAGGCCTACGGCGAGTTCTCCTCACAACCCAGCGCCGTCGCGTTGATCGACGAGTACCCCACCAAGCTGGTGGTCAGCCGCACCATGAGCAAGGCGTTCGCCTTCGCCGGCGGCCGGCTGGGCTACCTGATCTCCTCGCCCGCGGTCATCGACGCCATGCTGCTGGTCCGGCTGCCGTACCACCTCTCGGTGCTCACCCAGGAGGCCGCGCGGGCCGCGCTGCGGCACGCCGACGACACGCTGGGCAGCGTGGCGACCCTGATCGCCGAGCGCGACCGCGTGTCACAAGCGCTGCGGGACATGGGTTTCCGGGTGATCGACAGCGACGCGAACTTCGTGTTGTTCGGCGACTTCGCCGACGCGTCCGCCAGTTGGCAGCGCTACCTCGACGCGGGCGTGCTGATCCGGGACGTCGGGATCCCGGGACACCTCCGGACCACCATCGGATTGGCCGCCGAGAACGACGCCTTTCTGGAGGCGAGCGCCCGTCTGGCCGCCACCGAACTAGAGCAGGAAAGCCGAGTAGGAGCACCGTGAACCGCCACGCGAAGGTCGAACGCAAGACCAGGGAATCCGACATCGTCGTCGAGATCGATCTCGACGGCACCGGAAAGGTGCACGTCGACACCGGAGTTCCGTTCTTCGACCACATGCTGACCGCGCTCGGCAGTCACGCCAGCTTCGATCTGACGGTGCGGGCCGAGGGCGACGTCGACATCGAGGCGCACCACACCGTCGAGGACACCGCCATCGTGCTGGGTACCGCCCTGGGGCAGGCGCTGGGGGAGAAGAAGGGCATCCGTCGCTTCGGCGATGCGTTCATCCCGATGGACGAGACGCTGGCACACGCCGCGGTGGACGTGTCGGGCCGCCCGTATTTCGTGCACACCGGGGAGCCGGAGTACATGGTGGACTTCACCATCGCGGGTTCCTCGACGCCGTACCACACCGTGATCAACCGCCACGTCTTCGAGTCGCTGGCCTTCAACGCCCGGATCGCGCTGCACGTGCGCACCCTGTACGGCCGCGACCCGCACCACATCACCGAGGCCCAGTACAAGGCCGTGGCGCGGGCGCTGCGCCAGGCCGTCGAACCTGACCCCCGCGTCACCGGTGTGCCGTCCACCAAAGGCACCCTGTGAGTTCGACTTCGGTGAAGTCGGTCGTTGTACTCGATTACGGGTCCGGCAACCTGCGCTCGGCGCAGCGCTCGCTGGAACGCGTCGGCGCGCGCGTCGAGGTGACCGCCGACGCGACCGCGGCCGCCAACGCCGACGGTCTGGTGGTGCCCGGGGTGGGCGCCTTCGAGTCGTGCATGACCGGCCTGCGTTCGATCGACGGCGAGAAGATCATCGCGGCGCGGGTGGCCGCCGGCCGCCCGGTGCTCGGGGTCTGCGTAGGCATGCAGATCCTGTTCGCCCGCGGTGTCGAGTTCGGCGTGGAGTCCACCGGTTGCGGTCAGTGGCCCGGAGCGGTCACCCGGCTCGACGCGCCGGTGATCCCGCACATGGGTTGGAATGTCGTGCAGGCCGCGCCGGGCAGCACGCTGTTTCGTGGACTCGACGCCGACACCCGGTTCTACTTCGTGCATTCCTATGCCGCACAACGCTGGGAAGGCAGCCCCGAGGCGCTGCTGACCTGGGCCACGCACGAGGTGCCGTTTTTGGCCGCTGTCGAGGACGGCCCGTTGGCCGCCACACAATTTCATCCGGAGAAGAGCGGCGACGCCGGCGCGGAGCTGCTCGCGAATTGGGTTGAGGGACTGTGACTTCTAAACCGCCATTGATTCTGTTGCCCGCCGTCGACGTGGTCGAGGGCAAAGCCGTGCGCCTGGTGCAGGGCAAGGCCGGCAGCGAAACCGACTACGGTTCGGCGCTCGAGGCCGCCGAGACTTGGCAGCGCGACGGCGCCGAGTGGATCCACCTGGTGGACCTCGACGCGGCGTTCGGTCGCGGCTCCAACCGCGAACTGCTGGCCGAGGTGGTCGGCAAGCTCGACGTGGCCGTGGAACTGTCCGGCGGCATCCGCGACGACGAATCCCTGACCGCCGCGCTGGCAACCGGGTGCGCGCGGGTCAACCTCGGCACCGCGGCCCTGGAGAACCCAGCCTGGTGCGCGTCGGCCATCGCCGAACACGGTGACAAGGTGGCCGTCGGGCTGGACGTGCTGTTTGAGCAGGGTGGGGCAGACGGGACCTATCGCCTGCGCGGTCGCGGCTGGGAGACCGACGGCGGCGAGCTGTGGGAGGTCCTGGATCGCCTTGACGCCGAGGGCTGTTCGCGCTTCGTCGTCACCGACGTCACCAAGGACGGCATGCTGACCGGCCCCAACCTCGACCTGCTCGTCCAGGTCGCGCAGCGCACCGACGCCCCCGTCATCGCTTCCGGCGGGGTGTCCAGCCTCGACGATCTGCGGGCCATCGCCACGCTGACCGATCGCGGGGTCGAGGGCGCGATCGTGGGTAAGGCGCTGTACGCGGGGCGGTTCACGCTGCCGCAGGCGCTGGCCGCGGTCAGCGGCTGAGCCGCCGATGACGCCCCCACCCGACCTCGATCCCGCCAAGCTGGCGGATTGGCTGGCAGTGGCCGCCGGGATCCTCGACGGCGCCACCGAACAGTTCATCGCCGGGCATCGCGCCGAGAGCGCGGTGAAGAAGAAGGGCAACGACTTCGCCACCGAGGTGGACCTGGCCATCGAGCGGCGCGTGGTCGCCGAACTGCAGCGGTTGACCGGGATCGGGGTGCACGGCGAGGAGTTCGGCGGCGAGTCGCTGGACGCCGAGTTGGTCTGGGTCCTCGATCCCATCGACGGCACCTTCAACTACGCGGCCGGTTCGCCGATGGCGGCGATCCTGCTGGGACTGCTGCACCACGGCCAACCGGTGCTGGGGTTGACCTGGCTGCCGTTCGTCGGGCAGCGTTTCACCAGCCTGGTGGGCAGCCCGGTGCGCGCGGGCGGCGAACAGCTCGAACCCCTGCGGCCGACCACCCTGGCGGACTCGATCGTCGGGATCGGCACCTACAACATCGATTCCCGCGGGCATTTCCCGGGCCGGTATCGCTCGGCGATCCTGGACAACCTCAGCCGGGTCTGCTCCCGGGTGCGTATGCACGGCGCCACGGGAATAGACCTGGCCTATGTGGCTGCGGGAATTCTGGGTGGGGCAATCAGTTTCGGACACCACGTGTGGGATCACGCGGCCGGGGTCGCACTGATCCGGGCCGCCGGCGGGGTCGTCACCGACCTCGACGGCCGGCCCTGGGTACCCGGGTCCCGGTCGGCGTTGGCCGGCGCCCCGGGGGTACACGAGGAGATGTTGGAGATCGTGCGCACGGTCGGAGATCCGGAGGATTATCGGTGATGAGCGGCGATACGCGGTCCGACGTGGCGACCCGGGTGATCCCGTGCCTGGATGTGGATGCGGGCCGGGTGGTCAAGGGCGTCAACTTCGAGAACCTCCGCGACGCAGGCGATCCCGTGGAGTTGGCGGCGCGCTATGACGCCGAGGGCGCCGACGAGCTGACCTTTCTCGACGTGACGGCGTCGTCGTCGGGGCGGGCCACCATGCTCGACGTGGTGCGTCGCACCGCCGAGCAGGTGTTCATCCCGCTGACGGTCGGCGGCGGCGTGCGCTCGGTCGAGGACGTCGACGTGCTGCTGCGCGCCGGGGCCGACAAGGCCTCGGTGAACACCGCGGCCATCGCGCGACCCGACCTGCTGGCGGAACTGGCGCGGCAGTTCGGTTCCCAGTGCATCGTCTTGTCGGTGGACGCGCGCACGGTGCCCGAGGGCGCCGCCCCGACCCCGTCGGGGTGGGAGGTCACCACCCACGGCGGACGCAAGGGCACCGGCATCGACGCGATCGAATGGGCCACCCGCGGCGCCGAATTGGGGGTGGGGGAGATCCTGCTCAACTCGATGGACGCCGACGGCACCAAGGCGGGCTTCGATCTGGCCATGCTGCGGGCGGTGCGCGCCGCGGTGGGGGTGCCGGTGATCGCCAGCGGCGGTGCCGGTGCCGTCGAACACTTCGCGCCCGCGGTGGCCGCCGGTGCCGACGCGGTGTTGGCGGCCAGCGTGTTCCACTTCGGCGAGCTGACCATCCGCCAGGTCAAGGAGGCCATGGCGGCAGAGGGGATTTGCGTACGATGACGCTGGACCCGGCAATCGCGGCGCGACTCAAGCGCAACGACGACGGCCTGTTCACCGCGGTGGTCCAGGAACGCGGCAGCGGGGACGTGCTGATGGTCGCCTGGATGGACGACGACGCCCTGGCCCGCACCCTGGAAACCCGTGAGGCCACCTACTATTCGCGTTCGCGACGGCAGCAGTGGATCAAGGGCGCGACGTCGGGACACACCCAGCGGGTGCACTCCGTGCGGCTGGACTGCGACGGCGATGCCGTGCTGCTGGTGGTCGACCAGGTCGGCGGGGCATGTCACACCGGCGACCACAGCTGCTTCGACGCCGATCGGCTGTTCGGCCCCTGACTCGTTGCCTCACAGGTCTATTCGGTTTGCCTTGGTGCGTGCCGACCAGCGGCCGTCCACGTAACCGACCTCGATCGGATGATCGAACGCCGCGGTGACGTTGTCGGTGGCCACCGTCTGGCGGGCGGGGCCACTGGCCACGGTGCGCCCCTCGGCGATGAGCAGCGCGTGCGTGGTGGAGGTCGGCAGCTCCTCGAGGTGGTGGGTCACCAACACCGAGGCCATGTCGGGGTGCGTCTGATCGAGGGCGTCCACCGTCTCCAGCAACTGTTCGCGCGCCGCCACGTCGAGGCCGGTGGTCGGCTCGTCGAGCAGCAGCAGGCGTGGGGAGGCGATCAGGGCCCGCGCGATCAGCGCCCGGCCGCGTTCGCCCTGTGACAGCGTGGGCCAGCTGCCGTCGGCCTTGTCGGACATCCCGACCGTCTCTATCATCGCGTCGGCGCGCTGCACGTCCTCGGGGCTGGGTGACCAGTGCATGGGCAGGTCGATGGTCGCGGTGATGCCGGTGAGCACCACTTCGCGCACGGTCAGCGGGCTTTGGAGCCGGTGGCGCGGGTTGACGTGCCCGATCCAGTGCCGCAGCTTGGCCAGCTCGACCCGGCCGAGTTGTTGGCCGAGTACGTGGACGGCACCGGTGGTGGGGAAGGTGACGGCGGCGCAGAAACCCAGCAGCGTGCTCTTGCCGGCGCCGTTGGGGCCCAACAGCGCCCAGTGCTCACCGGGCTGCACGGTCAGGGAGATGCCGTCGATGATCTGCTTGCCGTTGCGTCGGAAGGTGACGTCGGCAAGCTCGAGCACCGGTGTCATCCGCGCGCGGCCGGGCGCGCCCGCAACGTCTCGAGCGCCTTGTCGGCGTGGGTGTCCATGCTGAGTTCGCTGGCGATCACCTCGAGCACCCGCCGGTCGGTGTCGATGACGAAGGTGGTCCGCTTGACCGGCATGAATTTGCCGAGCAAACCACGCTTCACACCGAACGCCGCGGCCACCGCACCGTCGGAATCCGACAGCAGCGGATAGTCGAACTTCTCCTTGCCGGCGAACTGCGCCTGCTTGTCGACGCTGTCGGTGCTGATGCCCACCCGCTGAGCGCCCACCGCGGCGAATTCGGCCGCCAGGTCCCGGAAGTGGCAGGCCTCCTTGGTGCACCCCGGGGTCATGGCGGCGGGGTAGAAGAACAACACGACCGGGCCGTCGGCCAACAGCTCGCTGAGCCTGCGCTCGGCGCCGGTCTGATCGGGCAGTGCGAAGTCCACGACGACATCACCGGGTTTCATGATCGTCACGCTACGCCGGAGGTCCCGGAAACGTCTGGGAGGATGTTCCTCGTGCACGCCGACGTCAACATCGCCGCCACCACCACGCGGGAGGATTTCCGGGTGCTCGCGGCCGAACACCGCGTGGTTCCGGTGACCCGCAAGGTGCTCGCCGACAGCGAGACGCCGCTGTCGGCCTACCGCAAGCTCGCGGCCAACCGGCCCGGCACCTTCCTGCTGGAGTCCGCCGAGAACGGCCGATCCTGGTCGCGCTGGTCGTTCATCGGCGCCGGCGCGCCCTCGGCGCTGACCGTGCGCGACGGCGAGGCCGTGTGGCTGGGGGCCACCCCGCAGGACGCCCCCAGCGGCGGGGATCCGCTGCAGGCCCTGCAGGCCACCCTCGAGGTGCTGCGCACCGCGGCCATGCCGGACCTGCCGCCGCTGTCGGGCGGGATGGTCGGCTTCTTCGCCTACGACCTGGTGCGCCGGCTGGAACGGCTGCCCGAGACCACCGTCGACGACCTGGGCTTGCCCGATCTGGTGATGATGCTGGCCACCGACATCGCCGCGGTGGACCACCACGAGGGCACGATCACGCTGATCGCCAACGCGGTCAACTGGAACGGCACCGACGAGCGGGTGGACGAGGCCTACGACGACGCGGTGGCCCGCCTGGACGTGATGACCGAGGCGCTGGGTCAGCCGCTGCCCTCGACGGTGGCCGGCTTCAGCCGCCCGACACCGGCGCACCGTTCGCAACGGACGGTGGCCGAGTACAGCGCCATCGTCGACAAGCTCGTCGCCGACATCGAGGCCGGTGAGGCCTTCCAGGTGGTGCCGTCGCAACGCTTCGAGATGGACACCGCCGTCGACCCGATCGACGTGTACCGGATGCTGCGCGTGTCCAACCCGAGCCCTTACATGTACCTCGTGCACGTCCCGAACGAGACTGGCGGAACGGCCTTTTCGATCGTCGGGTCCAGCCCCGAGGCGCTGGTGACGGTGCAGGACGGGTGGGCCAAGACCCATCCCATCGCCGGGACCCGGTGGCGCGGCGCCACCGAGGAGGAAGACCAGCTGCTGGAGAAGGATCTGCTGGCCGACGAGAAGGAACGCGCCGAGCATCTGATGCTCGTCGACCTGGGCCGCAACGATCTGGGCCGGGTCTGCGTACCCGGCACGGTGCGCGTCGAGGACTACAGCCACATCGAGCGCTACAGCCACGTCATGCACCTGGTGTCCACGGTCACCGGTCTGCTGGCCGACGACCACACCGCCCTGGACGCGGTGACCGCGTGCTTCCCGGCCGGGACCCTGTCGGGGGCGCCCAAGGTGCGTGCCATGGAGCTCATCGAGGAAGTCGAGCTGACCCGGCGCGGCCTGTACGGCGGCGTCGTGGGTTACCTGGACTTCGCGGGCAACGCCGACTTCGCCATCGCCATCCGCACCGCGCTGATGCGCGACAGCACCGCCTATGTCCAGTCCGGCGGCGGGGTGGTGGCCGATTCCAACGGCCCCTACGAGTTCAACGAGGCCACCAACAAGGCCAAGGCGGTGCTGGCCGCGATCGCCGCGGCCGAGACCCTGGCGGCTCCGGGTGGCCATGTCTGACACGCCCATGACTGACACGCCGCGCCGCGGTCTGACCCCGATCCGCATCGCCCAGCTACTGCTGCTGGTGGCGGCCGTCGTCCTGTACGTGGCCAGCCGATTGACCTGGGTGGAGGTGGAGTCCTTCGACGAGTTGGGCCCGCCGAAGACCATCGCGCTGACCGGTTCGACGTGGTCGACGGCGCTGGTGCCGGTCGCGCTGCTGCTGGGCGCGGCCGTGGTGGCGACGCTGGCGGTGCGCGGGTGGCCGCTGCGGGTGCTGGCGTTGCTGCTGGCGGTGGTCAGCGCCGCCCTCGGCTACCTCGCGATCAGTCAATGGGTGGTGCCCGATGTCGCCCTGCGGGCCACCGAACTCGCCGAGGTCCAGCTCATCACGTTGGTGGGCAGCGAGCGGCACTACGCCGGCGCGGTGCTCACGTTGTGCGCCGCTGTCGCGACACTGGTGGCTGCGGCCCTGCTGATGCGGGCGGCCGCCCGGGAGGGGGCCACGCAGGGCCGGTACACGACGCCCGGGGCGCGTCGCGCCGCGCTGCGCGAGCAGACGCAGACACCCGCCGATGCGGCCTCACCAGTGCAAACTTCCGAACCGATGTCCGAGCGGACGATGTGGGACGCCCTGGATGAGGGGCAGGACCCCACCGACGGCGACACCGGGCCGGAACCCGGTCCGTCGTCGGAGGGGCGGTGAAACTCGCCGGTCGATGAACGGCTACCCTTTCGGCAATGCGGTGGGACGGTGCGAACCGTTCCGAACGCGGGGTTTGGGCTAGTGCAGGAAGGAACGACTGGCATGAGTGCGCCGAACGTCCTCGACTCCATCATCGACGGGGTTCGGGCTGATGTCGCCGCTCGAGAGGCCGTCGTCAGCCTGGAGCAGATCAAGGCCGCGGCCAACGCGGCCCCGCCACCCCTGGACGTGCTGGCGGCGCTGCGTGCCCCCGGCATCGGTGTGATCGCCGAGGTCAAGCGCGCCAGCCCGTCGCGGGGCGAGTTGGCCAACATTCCCGACCCGGCCGATTTGGCCCGCGCCTACGAGAGCGGCGGTGCGCGGATCGTCAGCGTGCTGACCGAGGAACGCAAGTTCCACGGGTCGCTCGCCGACCTCGACGCCGTGCGTGCCGCGGTGTCCATCCCGGTGCTGCGCAAGGACTTCATCGTGCGGCCCTACCAGATTCACGAGGCGCGGGCGCACGGCGCGGACATGCTGCTGCTGATCGTCGCGGCCCTCGAGCAACCGGCCCTGGTGTCGATGCTCGAGCGCACCGAATCGCTGGGGATGACCGCCCTGGTCGAGGTGCACACCGAGGAGGAGGCCGACCGCGCCCTGCAGGCCGGGGCCACCGTCATCGGCGTCAACGCACGCGACCTCAAGACGCTGAAGGTGGACCGCGACTGCTTCTCGCGGATCGCGCCCGGCCTGCCCAGCAATGTCATCCGGGTGGCCGAATCCGGGGTGCGCGACACGGCCGATCTGTTGGCCTACGCCGGTGCCGGCGCGGATGCCGTGCTGGTGGGGGAGGGCGTGGTGACCAGCGGTGACCCGCGCACCGCGGTGGCCGATCTGGTGACCGCCGGCGCGCACCCGTCCTGCCCCAAGCCGGCACGCTAGCACTCGATGTTCCCCGTGCGCGAAGGGTCTTGAGCCATGGCCGATTTCACACTTCCCGACCTTCCCCGCATGAGCGCCGCGGTCTCCGAGCACACCGCGCACGGCCCCGATGAGCGCGGCCACTTCGGCGTCTACGGTGGCCGTTATGTCGCCGAGGCGCTGATGGCGGTGATCGAAGAGGTCACCGCCGCCTACGACAAGGTGCGCATCGACCGGGAGTTCCTCGACGAACTCGACCGGTTGCAGACCCACTACACCGGCCGCCCCTCACCGCTCTACGAGGCGACGCGGCTCTCCGAGCACGCCGGCGGCGCGCGGCTGTTCCTCAAGCGCGAGGACCTCAACCACACCGGCTCGCACAAGATCAACAACGTCCTCGGCCAGGCCCTGCTGGCCCGGCACATGGGCAAGAAGCGGGTCATCGCCGAGACCGGCGCCGGCCAGCACGGGGTGGCGACGGCCACCGCGTGCGCACTGCTCGACCTCGAGTGCGTGATCTACATGGGGGCGGTCGACACCGCCCGGCAGGCCCTCAACGTCGCCCGGATGCGGCTGCTGGGCGCCGAGGTGATCTCGGTCGAATCGGGGTCCAAGACCCTCAGGACGCCATC
>Ga0265293_10002764_pt1 | contig 34171 bp, 35 predicted proteins | sample Munlanlewell138R_FD_192505 | JGI IMG/M metagenome (GOLD analysis project Ga0265293, IMG submission 192505) | Leachate microbial communities from a municipal landfill in Southern Ontario, Canada - Leachate well 138R | ecosystem: Engineered > Solid waste > Landfill > Unclassified | place: Canada... | reverse complement strand
TTTCTTTGATGACTTTTCAGTTACTTTCTTAGTAACGGGTTTCTTGGCTGTGATTTTCGGCGAAGTCTTCTTGACTGCGGTCTTCTTCGGTGTGGTCTTCTTGGCTGCAACCTTCTTTGATTCGGTTTTTTTGGTTACAGGCTTATTTGCTGCACCCTTTTTTGCAGTCAATTTCTTCTTTGTTTTTGGTTTTTTAGTTGCCATGTGTCTTTATAATTAACGATTTGAAAGAGATTGTGTTATAACATTAAATTCTTTGGTTAATTCTTCTATCTTCAGATCATCCCTCTTTGCTTCAGCCTCCCTTATCTTATTGCTTATCTCTTTTAACTTCTTTTTTAAAACCACCGATCGAAGCTCATTCCAACACTGATTAAAATCTTCTTCAATGTCGATGTCGATTTCTTCGACCTCCATCTTCATAATCAGAAAATCGATAACCTCTTTCTCTTCTCCTTTTGTCTCGTTTGACTTAAGAGCTTTGATTATTCTCTGCCCTTTTTCAGATAAAAGTTCTTCTTCGGTAAACTCTTTTAAGAGCTCAGAGTGGGTTGAAAATATCATCAATAACCTTTCTTCGATCAACTCTTCTCTGCTTCTTGTAATTTTTGGAACGGGAGAATGACTTCTGTAAGGCTCATCTTTTTTTATCTTACCCATTTCGGACAAAACGTCTTCCTCTCTTACTCCCAATCTATGAGCCAACTTTTGAACCCAAGAACCTCTCTCTATGTCATTGAATATTATTGCAATCTTCGGCAAAAGTTCCGACGCTATCTTTTTCCTGTCTTCGGGATCAGAGGGATCTTTATCTGAAAAAGCCCTTTCAAACCTGAAATCCATTATTGATATTGACTCTTTGACTGATCTTATCCAATCTTCTGGATTTTTTAAGATCATATCGGCTGGATCAAGTCCCGGCAACAGTGATGCTACTTTAACGTTAAAACCTTGAGTAATCGCCATATCAACGCCTTTGTCAGTAGCTGACCCTCCCGCTTCATCCATATCAAATGCGGTTACAAGGTTATCGGAATATCTCTTTATCACAGCAAGCTGATCTTCCGTCAGTGCCGTCCCTGATGTCGATACGGTATTTGTAAGTCCAGCTTTATGAGACATTATCACATCAGTATATCCTTCGGTTAATATGCAAAAATCATTCTTCCTAATATCTATCTTGGCTTTATCTAATCCGTAAAGAACCTTGCTCTTATTGTATAAGATTGTGTTGGGGGTGTTCAGATACTTGGCCTCATCTCTTTTCTTGCCGTCTTCTTCAAATAATCTTCCGCCAAATCCGATCGGTTGAGAGCTAAAGTCAAATATCGGAAAGATAATCCTACCCCTGAACCTGTTAAAGTGTTTTGAAGATCCTTCTCTTCTTCCGGCCAAGCCAGCCTGCATGACTTCTTCACCCGAATAACCCTTATCGCGAAGAAATATGATTAAATCATCCCAGCTGTCGGGAGCATAACCTATTCTCCATAACTTTATCTCATCTTGTCCTATTCCTCTCTTTTTAAGGTAATCTGTAACATCGGATCTACTCTTTATCTTATCTTCGTAGAACCTATTGGCCCATTCACAGATCTCATAGACTCTTTGCCTCTCCGATCTGATCTTAGGATCTTGCTTCTTCAACTCAACTCCTGTTTTAGCGGCTAAAATCCTAAGAGCATCGGCAAATTCAACGCCCTCAATCTTCATAACAAAGCTGAAAATATCACCTCCTTCCGAGCAAGAGCCAAAGCAATGCCATCTCTGACGTACCGGATTTACGAAGAAAGAAGGTGTTTTTTCGGAGTGAAAAGGGCAGAGAGCACGATAATTTACTCCCGCTTTCTCAAGTTTAACATACTCTCTTACAAGATCCACAATATCGAGTCTATTTCGTATCTCTTCTATTGGGGAATTGATCATCTTATGTTATAATCAAGGCAATCCTCTACTCATTAACCAGATCGCCTATGACGCATCTATTATAATCAATTTTTATCTTTTTTCAAATAAGATGATGACTGTTTCGTTAAAGAATATAAAAAAACTAATTCCGAGCTCTAAAAACTTAAAAATTCTGATGGTGGCCACTGAAGCAGCCCCGTTTGCCAAGGCTGGCGGATTGGGAGATGTGGTCCACTCTCTATCTTTAGCTCTTAGAGATCTCGGTCAAGACGTTAGAATATTTATCCCTTATTATGGCACTATCAGCAGAGAAGATTACAAAGTTACAGATGAGATTGAAAAATTGAAGGTGCCAACAGATCAATCGGGAGATAATTCGTTTTTAGTCTGTGCCGTTAAGAAATATATCGGAAAAGAGTCCGCTCCCACCTACTTCTTGGAAAATATGGAGTATTATGAACAAAGAGCAAATGTTTACGGCTATTCCGACGATCATATAAGGTGGATTTTGCTTTGTCGCGGAGTTATAGAATTTCTTATGAAATCTCCTTGGAAGCCCGATGTAATAGTGGCATCAGACTGGCAGACTGGTTTAATCTCCAACTACCTTAAAACCAAGTTTAAAGACGATCCCGATCTCTCTAAAATAGCAACCATATTTGCTATTCATAATATGCAGTATCAAGGAATGAGCGATTTCAAGTTTATGCCAGAATCGGAGAAAGATGCCGGTAAAGAAGCTATTCCTGAATTCTTTAATCCAAGGCTAATCAAATTCAATTGGCTCCTTAGAGGGGTCCTTCATAGTGATTTAATTACAACGGTAAGCCCCAATTACGCAAAAGAGATAATGACACCGGAGTTTGGAGAAGGACTGGATAAGATTTTTAAAGAGAAAAGAGACAAGGTATATGGAATATTGAACGGAATCAGCCAAGATCACAACAGCCCGGAACTCCCCTCTTTGGTAAAAACGATATACACATCCAGAAACATATCGGGTAAAAAAGATAACAAGATATTCCTCCAAGAAAGATTCGGACTCCCTCAAGATCCGAATCTCTTTTTAATGTGCATGGTTACCAGGTTCACCGAACAAAAAGGATTTGATTTGTTTGAAAAGGCCGGTGAGCCGATATTTAAGCATCTTCCAGTACAGATGATTGTTGTCGGTGACGGAGAGGCAAGATACAAAGAGCTGATCAAGTCTTTGTCAGACAAGTATCCTGATAAGATAAGTTATTCTTTTCGCTTTGACCCGGATATACCTCATTTAATATTCAGCGGGTCTGATTCTCTGCTTATGCCGTCCAAATTTGAGCCTTGCGGGATAGCTCAAATGCAAGCGATGAGATACGGTTGTGTCCCGATAGTAAGAAAGACCGGAGGTTTGGCTAGTACAGTCAAAGACTATGATCCCACCAAGAGAACGGGGGATGGTTTTGTCTTTGAAGATTACGACCCCATGGCTTTTTTTGCTTCAATCGTTAGAGCTACCACCCTCTTTCAACTTAAAAATCATTGGAACCAAATTGTAAGAAGGGCGATGAGAAGAGATTTCTCTTGGGAAAAGTCGGCTAAGGAGTATTTGGTTGCATTCACTCAAGCTATTAAAAATAAGAATTCTTAAAAATGCATTGGATAAATTTTCTGCACATCTACCAACCATCAGATCAAAGTAACGATATATTGGAAAAAGTCACCAACGAATCTTATCGACCTCTCTTTGAGGGTCTTCTTGATATTCCGAAAATAAAGATAAATATCAACATCAGTGGAGCTTTGACAGAGCTTCTTTACAAAAAAGGATATAGTGACGTTATTGCCAATATCAAAAAGCTTGCTGAATCCGGAAAATTGGAGTTTACCGAAAGCGCAAAATATCATTCACTTCTCCCTTTCCTGAAAGAAGACGAGATGATTCGTCAAGTTGAAAAGAACAGAAAGACCAACCGAAAATATTTTGGCAAAGTTTATGATCCCGTCTGCTTCTTTCCTCCGGAAATGGCTTACAGCGAAAAAGTCGCCAAGGTTATTGATAAGATGGGCTATAAAATAATCTTGATCGATGAGATCGCCTATAACGGCGGAAAGACCGCCGCTCCCTCGGATCACCTTTTCAAGATAGAAAAAACCGACTTGATAGCGGTTTTTAGAGAGCGGCGAGTCTCTAACTCCATCATGAGTGCCATAGTGAGAGATAAGAGGGATTTCTTGCATCTAATAGAAGACGATCTTGATAAAGAGAAATATATCTGCACTGCGATGGACGGAGAGACGTTTGGTCATCACAGGCCTTCGCTTGAAAAGACTCTTTTCAAGATTATGGGAGCTACTTCTCAATATCATCTTTTCTTTTCTGATCTTTTAGATCATTTTGAGGTATCAAAAGAAGTTAACCCGGTAGCTTCAACTTGGGCATCAACAGCTGAAGACATTAAAAAAAATGTTCAATTTTATTCATGGAAAAATCCGAAAAATAAAGTTCATCGAGCACAATGGAGACTTCAAAATCATTTAATCGGTGTTGCCAGGAAAAACAAGCTACCCTCTTCCCTAATGGAAAAGCTGGACCAATCATTGGCGTCTGATCAATTCTTTTGGGCATCGGGAGAACCGTGGTGGAGTATCGAGGTGATTGAGAAAGGCGCCTGGGCCACTCTTCAAGTTCTTAAATCAATCCCGGACATATCAAAAGAAGACTTGAAAAAAGGTGAAGAATATTACAAGGAGATTCTCTTAACCGCCTTTTGGTGGCAAAGAAGCGGAAAGATAGAAAGTATGGCAAGAAAATACAGAGAAGCGGTTCGAATCCCATTTAAAGAAAGAACTTTGGAAATTGGAGGTGAGAAGGTTTACAACAGAATAGTTTTGCTTATGGAGAAGGAGATCAAGAAAGCAACGAAAGAACAAAACTTTGAAAAAGCGATACTTTGGAGGGATGCTATTTGGAAATTAGACACAAAAAACGACATCTATGATCTCATGCATGCCGTTGATCGGCTTCGATTGGATCTGCCAAGCGAATTCAAAGAGATAGATCCAGAATTAAACAGACTCTTTGGAAAATACAAAGAGAAGTATGATAAGATTAAGCCGGGACAACCCGAAGAGAGAAGAGCTTAATAGGATAAACTCAAAGAGATGACAAAGAACAAGATACTTTTTGCCGCGGCAGAATGTGCTCCTTTTGTAAAAGTCGGAGGATTGGCCGATGTGGCCGGATCTCTCCCTAAGGCTCTTAAAAAATTGGGAGTTGATGTTTCAGTCATTATCCCCTTTTATGAATCGATTTCAATTGATGAAAAAGATTTGGATATTATAAAGAAAGATGTTGAAGTTAGTTTTGCAGGTAAGATTGAAAAAGTCGACCTTTACAAAACAATTCTTCCAAATAGTGACGTTCAATTGATATTGGTATCAAATAAGAGATACTTTTCCGGAGACCCTTATTCGGGTGACAAGACGAGATTCATATTCTTTTCCAAATCAATAGTTGAGACAGCTGGTCTGATGAACTTTAAAACAATTCATTGTCACGACTGGCATACGGCGATTGTTCCTTATCTTGCAAAGAATACAAAAACGATCTTTACGATTCATAATATCGCTTATCAAGGAGTCTTTGATTCAGAGACAATAAATCTCCTTATTGAATCGAATTTCAGTGATGAAATAAATTGTATGGAGCTCGGAATAGAAAACTCTGACATTGTTACCACAGTGAGCCCAAATTATGCAAAAGAGATATTGACACCGGAGTTTGGTTTTGGGCTGGAGAAAACTCTTAATAAGAGAAAAGATAGTCTCTTTGGAATCATAAATGGAATAGATCCGGATCAATTCAACCCGGAAAAAGATAAGGCGATTGTCCAAAACTACTCTTTTGAAAAAATTGACAAGAGAATAATCAACAAAGAAAATCTTCAAAGAGAATGCTTTGACAGTGTTGATCTTGAAATACCTCTTATCGGAATGGTCACCAGAATTGCCGATCAAAAAGGCTTCAATCTTATAGAAGAAGCTCTACCCGAACTGATGAGATTAAAGCTTCAGCTTGTTATACTGGGAACCGGAACGGAGTATTATGAGAAAATTCTGACAAACACATCAAATAAGTATTCGGATAAGATGTTTGTAAAAACGAGTTTTGACGATCTTTTGGCCAGAAAGATATACGCCGGATCAGATCTCTTTTTAATGCCATCTCACTTTGAGCCTTGTGGATTAGGACAGATGATTGCAATGTCATATGGAAGCTTACCCATAGTCAGAGAAGTCGGCGGATTAAAAGATACCGTCATTCCCTATGGTCAAGAAGGAGCAACCGGATTTGCTTTCAATGAAGCCTCGTCTCAAGCTCTTCTTAAGGCCGTTAATACAGCTTTAAATCTGTTTAAAGAAAAATCTGCTTGGAGGAAGCTTCAAAGAGATGCTATGAGTAGAGATTTTTCTTGGGAGAACTCTGCCAAAGAATATCTGAATCTTTACAGATAATGTATCAATCTTTTCTTAAAACTCCTTCAAAATCACAATGGAAAAAGATTGGGTTACAGAGAAGGTCCGGAGTCGCGCTTCCACTCTTTTCAATTCGATCCAAAACAAGTGCCGGAATCGGAGAATTCAAGGACATTAAGTCAATCATTGATTGGTGTAAACTGACAGGCAACAGTATCGTACAACTTCTCCCCTTAAATGACACGGGATTTCTGTCATCTCCTTTCTCTCCGATAACATCCATTGGACTCAATCCGATACATATATCTTTATCAGAAATAGAAGGTGGCGAAAAAGAGAGTGAACGTATCAAATCTCTGTTTCCAATGGAAAAAAGAGTGGATTATCGAGTTGGTAAGGAAAAAGTGAGTTCCCTTAAAAAAATATTCAAAAAAGCCAATCTTTCCGGAGATTTTAAAGAATTCATTGATAAAAACAGTACTTGGTTGGACGATTATGCCACTTTCAAAACATTAAAAGATTTTCATAAAAATCAACCATGGTTTGACTGGGAAAAAGATTTCAGAGATTTTAATAAAGAGAAGGTCGAAGTATTCAAAGAGAAATTCAAAGATAATATACTTTTTTGGAAATGGATCCAATGGCACTCTTTTAAACAACTGAAGAGTGTGAAAGATTATGCTCTTAAAAACAACATTTTGATTAAAGGAGACCTGCCACACTTTATATCAAAGGATAGTGTAGATTGTTGGATTAACAGAGATTGGTTCAAACTTCAATATGTAGCGGGAGCTCCTCCCGACTATTTCTCCAAAGATGGCCAAACATGGGGAATGCCTCCTTTTGATTGGGAAGCGATAGAGTTGAATAATTTTGAGTTTATTCGGAGAAGATTGACCTACGCCGACAATTTCTATGACATCGTTCGCATTGATCATCTTATCGGACTCTTTAGAACATGGATCGTCAGAGGTTCAAAAGCAGTATCGGGATCGTTTGATTTAAAAGAGAAAAAAGACCAAGAAAGAAGAGGATATACAATATTGAGAAAAATGATAGATTCATCTACAATGCTTCTTTGTGCGGAAGACATGGGGACAATTCCGTTATTTTGCAGAAAGACGATAAAAGATCTTGGGATCCCGGGCCTTGATATCGGAAGAAATCAAAAAAGATATCGCCGATTGGCAGTATCAACGCTATCAACTCACGATATGGATCTTTTTCCCGAATGGTCTTCGAAAAACGATTTAAACGAAAGAGATATGGACAAAGCTATGAAGGAAATATTATCGGCTCCGTCAATTTTCTCTATTCCCTTGATATTTGATTGGCTATTTTTCTCAGGAGATATTGATCGACTTAAAGCGCCGAAGTATAGAATTAACAAACCCGGAACGATCTCCGATAATAACTGGAGCATAATGCTTCCTTTCTTTGTCGAGGAATTAGTAAAGCTTCCCGGAAACAAAAAGATCCGAAGAATCAATCAATTAAGATCTGATTTTGGCAACCCCCTTGATCTGTCCGTTGGGAATTGAATGAGTCGTCCCTTCACTGTCCTCAACAACAGTTCTCCTCAATGACATCTCTTTTACAACCCCTTCTATGCCGGCTATTTTAACTTTGTCTCCTATCATGTATTGATCTTCTATTATTATGAAGATACCTGAAATAAAATCAGTTACGATACTCTGAGAAGCGAGACTTACCGCAAGTCCCATAACGCCAAGTCCGGTCAACAAAGCTGCGATATTGACTCCAAACTCAGGAAGAATCAAGAGAATCGCCGTTACAGATATGATGAAACTTGAGGTTCCACTAAAGACCGTTATCAGAGTTTTGACCCTATTTTTGTGATTGCTCTTGAATTTGAGATGTTTATCAATGCTTTTAACTATCACTCGCTGCAAAACAACTTTTGCAATCAAAGCTCCGAGAATTATCACCGCGACCCTTACCACACTCTCAAGTAAAACGTTTTCCATAACGGGAAGATTAATCAACATATTCTTTTACTTTTTCTTTGAAAATAGTCATTAGTCTTTTTGTTATATCTCCAACTTGTCCGTCACCAATAGTGATTGATCCAACTCTGTTTACAGGAATGATATCCTTATTGGTCGCCGTAATGAAAGCCTCATCAGCAGATTTCAATTCATCAAACTTTATATCTCTCTCTTCTATGTTCATTTGGGAAATGTCCATGACGAATCGACGAGTTGTTCCCATTAAAACTCCTTCTTTAGCTGTTATCAGTGATCCATCTTTTATGAGAAAGAAGTTACTGGTTGAGCTTTCAAGCACCAGATCACCGGAAGTGCATAAGATATCAAAAAAACCTTCTTTCTCTTTCTCCGCTTTGATCTTAATGGGGAGGATATAGTTCAATGTCTTAGCTTTAGGTAAAGCTCTTTCATATTCTATTGGAAAGAGTGCCACTCCGTTTTGATAAAGGCTGTTGTCGAGCTCGACAACTTCCTCGACTATAATTAAAAAGGTTGGATCCCCGGAGACAAAAGAGAAGCTGTCTGGACTTTTTCCGCCCGTTGCGATTATTCTCAGTGTCACATCTTTTCCGGGAAAAAGATTAATCAACTTATCTATCTGACTGACAATCTCTTCTCGAGACGGAGTTTTTTCGATTCCCAATATCATCAAAGATGATTCAAACCGATCAAGGTGCCAATCAAGCAGAAAGGGTTTTGAAAAGAAAGTTCTCAAGACCTCAAAAACTCCATAACCCCTCAAGAAACCCAGGTCATCCGCTCTTATTGACACATCGTCAAAATCTATTATTTCTCCGTTATAAAAACAATATTTTTTCATCTCTTATTTTTTAAAACTTAATACTTTATCTTCGGGAAAAATATTCTTAAAAATAGATAGGTATATCGTAGCTGATACTATCTTTAAAAGCCCGACTAATACAAAGAGTGATTGAAATCCAAGAAGGCTAGCGATGATTCCTCCAAAAGCCGCAGCGAAACCGGCGGCGAAACCAACTCCTGTACTTTGGACACTCCAGGAGAACGCCTCCCACCCCTTATTTATATGCCTGGTAAATATTCCGTACCAAGCCGGAATAACACAAGCCATGGCCGCTCCTCGAGCAAACTCTAAAACAAATATATGCCAAGATTGAGTTGCGAAAAAATAACCGAACGGAACCATTGCCGCCGCATACATTCCAAAGATCAAAGCTTTAAAATCATCTCTTTCCCCTCTAATAACGTCAAGAACGTTGGCTAAAAACGGCTGTATCGTTGATTTCACTATCCAGTAAGTTGCCACCGCGAAAGCTACCGTCTCTATCGTTCCTCCACAAATTTGTTGAGTAATAAATATCGCAAATATGGGAGAGATGAGTCCCCAGCCTGATTGCATAAAAAAATCGGCTACTATCAGTCGTATTACAACTTTACTTAATTTAGTTCTCATCCTCTACAGCATCATTAAGTTCTTTTAAAAGATCTTTTAAATTAATATTATGTACGAGAGCCGCCTCCTCAACGCTTTCCGGGTCTGACATCGGGCAGCCGACGCAACTTAATCCATACTTTAGAAAAACATCTACCACTTCCGGGTGATTTCTCAAAAGATCACCTATCTTCATCTCTTTGACTATTTTCATTTTCATTCTTTAATTTCTTTAATTATCCATTCATCTTCCACTTCTTTCAAAAAATCAAGGAGGATCGGCTCATCTATTATCTCTTTTATCCATCTTAGCCAAAGATCATGCCGAATTTTACCCTCTTTTCGCCAATAATCCATTCCTTGAAGAAAGTTTACCATCTTATCCGCTTGCTTAACAAATCTTGACTCCGGAGTGACCATGCCTTCATATTCCAACCAAAGTTCTTCAATCTCTTCTTTCAGGTTTTGAGGAAGATCAGCTGTCAGCTTTTTCAACCCCTCTGACTCCATTTGACGCTTATCCTCTTCTTTTTTCCTTTTCATTTCTGGAGTAAATTCGGGCCATTTCTCAAGAATCTTTCGATTCTTTTCAGAATCTTCAGAAAGCAAAGGATCGTAAGGAGTCAAATCTTTGGCGTAAACCTCACAAAGATCGTGGACAAGAGCCATCTTTATCATCTTGTCAAGATCGACTTTATCTTTTCTTCTTCCTAAAATCCAAACCAAAAGAGCCAAATGGAAGGTATGCTCAGCGGTTGTTTCAGGCTTTTCAACATTATGAAGTAGCCAGCCTCTGCGATCTCTTCCTTTAAGATCCCCTATTTTTGTTAAAAAGTTAAAAACCTCCTTCATCTCATTTCTCAATGATTAGGCAGGGATTCATCCCTGCCTATAAATTAGTATAGATTAGATAAAATTGCAACCGACTACCTATGAGGTGAAATGATCTATCTTTTTTATCTTATAGACCGTCTCTATCGGAGATGAAATCGACACTTCTTCTCCCGCTCTTTTATCAAGAAGAGCTTTTCCCACTGGAGATTCTATGGAAATCTTACCGGCGGCGGGATCAGCTTCAAGAGCTTCTACTATTAATAGTTTATCTTCTTGACCATCAACACTAACGGTCACCATCGCCCCAATACCAACTTTCCCTTTAGCCGGTCTTATCGGTTTGGTATTTTTAAAAACACTCTCTAACTCAGCCAATCTGATGTCAATTGAAGCTAAATCATCTTGAAAATGAACGAATTCAGGATTTAATTCTTCCGAGTGAAGTGCGGAAGGAGCATCATCTCTTCCTCCAATTCTAAGTTGGCGAGTTCTTCTTAATTTTTCGTACTCACTCTTAAGCTTTGTAAGTCCTTCGGCAGTTAAATAATATTTCTTTTCGTTCATCTTTTTATAAAACCTCCCTTTGTGGAGGGAGGTTAGGGTTCTTTAGTGTTGTGGATTCCAATCTCCCAGCGTAATCTAATCGAAGAAGTAGATGAGGGCCTCTGTTTTAGGGCTTATTCTTAATACGGGAAATTTTGTTATCCTTTCGACCATAATATCTTTTTTATGTCGCTTCATTCTATTACTTTTAATTTTAATGTCAACCCCTGTTATCTTAACAATTACGATCTCGAGTCAAAACAAAACCCCAAACTTCTTTCACCCCGTTTTCTTTCAACAATCGCGCACACTCATTCATTGTTGATCCGCTGGACCAAAGATCATCAATCAAGACGACTTTCTTTATTTTCGTTTGAGAAAAGACGAAAGCCCCCTTTATATTATCAACCCGCTCTCTCTTATTGAGATTCGATTGAGATTGAGTCGCTTTCACTCTTTTCAAAAAAGATTTCTTTTTCTTATCCGCCAAAAATGCAATCTTATCGGCTATAAGACTTGATAAATCGAATCCTCTTTTAGCATTTCTTCTTGAATCTTTTGGAATCGGAATTATAACAGTCTCTTCATCTAAAAGAAATTTGAGAAAAGACGAAAACCTTTCTTGGTCGTTCTCAATGGTAAATACAAAAAAACCTATAAGCTCATCAACGATCGTAAAAACTCCTCTCTCTTTAATAATTTCAATCGCTTTCTTGATAACTCCGTCATTATCCCAAAGAGCGATAATTCCATCTAAATTGCCTTTACACCTTTTGTGTTTTTTCCCAAAATAACTCGCTCTGCCACAAGAAGGGCAAAAAGGAATATTATCTGAAATAAAAAGAGCGCATTCTTCACATATGTAATGACCTTCTCTTGAACAAGTAACACAAAATCTGGGAAATATTATCTCCAAAAAAGAGAGGGCCACTCTTTTTAAAAATGACCCTCTTCCGTAATCAAACATTCACGCTTGATTAATCAGGCTTCATCCCTCTTCTCGCCTTTGAAAACTTTTATCTTACCGCATCTTTTGCATTTAACTTCCACGACTGAAGAAGCCAAGGCTCCTTTGAAAAGAAGTTTCCCGCAATCACAGCGGTATTCTGATAGTGAAGGCATTTTTTAAAAAGGAACAACGAAAACCCAAACCATGCCGGATAGTTTGGGGTTTCTTTGAACCTCTCATTATTTTATTAATCCTTCACATAAGATTATATGGGGTCTCGTTAAGTTATCAACCTTGACTTTCCACACTACTTTGATTTTTGACTCAAAAACCTACTTCCATATCAACGAGACAGAAGTAGGTCTTTGAGAGGGGAATAGACACGATGAACTCAATCTATTCAAGCTTGCTCGAGTCGGACATAACTCAAAGGAACCTATTGATCTCCTTCATTGAAATCTATTTGTCCTTTAGAAGACCATGCTTCGCACCCCTCTCAAGTGAAGATGTTAAGTACGAAACCTCTTTTTGTCAAGATTGTTTAACAGCCACCACAAAGACGTTGGTTCCTCCTTTCTTTGACGAAATCTTACCGAATTGAACCGGCTTTAGTTTTGATTTCTTACATAATTTAGTCAAACTATTGAGAGAAAAAGAGTGAAAATAGAATTGATCTTCTCCTTGCCAGTTAAGTAAGACATCTCCGATATCCAACTGAGACAAACCCAAAACATTATAAATTGCTTCTTTGACAACCATCTTTCTTCTTGCAGTTTTTTCCCAAATATCCCATACTGTAATCACTGCTGTTCCTTTGAGTCTTAAGACTCTTGAGATCTCGTCCAAGGTTTTTTGTCTAAACTTCTTTGACGGAATGTGATGGAGAATTCCGATTGCATAGACAAGATCAAATCGATTATTTTCAAATGGTAAATTGAGAACGTCGGCGACTGCAAACCTTCCTTTTGGATAACTTCTTTTTGCTATCTCTATCAACTTCTCGGATGAATCGATCCCAAGATAATCGGCCTTCGGTGCAATCTTGTTATAAAATCTTCCGTTACCACAACCGACGTCAAGAACCTTATCGTCTTTCTCTAAATATTTATTGAAAAGAAAGTCGAGTTCCGCCCAAGAACCAATTCTGGAATTTGAAAATCTTTCAGAAACAACATCGTATTTCCGTTTTACATCTTCTATTATTTTTTTAGCCAATTCTTCTTTCATGAATGAAATAAAAGAAACAATTAAAGATCTTATTCTTACCGAAAAACTTGATTCAACTTCCGTTGTAAAATCTCAAAGAAGAATCATGAAGAGAATGAAAACATTTGCTCCAAGTAAAATGTCATTACTGAAAGCTTATCACGAAATGACTTTTAAAGAAAAAGAAGACGTGGCCAAATCTGTCGGGATCAAACATACGATTCAAAGAGATGAAAAGATCAAAGAACTGCTCATAACCCGCCCTGTCCGATCTTTGTCAGGAATAGTAAATGTTTCGGTCCTAACCAAACCATACCCTTGTCCAGGTCAATGTATCTATTGCCCAAATGAAAATGACATGCCAAAGAGTTACATCAAGAGCGAGCCGGCCGCTATGAGGGCCGCCATAAATAAGTTTGATCCGACAAAACAGGTCAACGTTAGGATCAAATCCCTGTCTTTGGCGGGACATCCTGTTGAAAAGATTGATCTTAGGATCATTGGCGGCAATTGGTCATCTTACCCTAAAAATTATCAAACTAAGTTTATCAAGAGTGTTTATGACACATGTAATGACAGGAAGTCTCAAACACTGAAACAAGCACAAAAATTAAACGAGTCAGCCAAACATAAAATAGTGGGTTTATCAATTGAGACTAGGCCTGATTTTGTAAATGAAAAAGAGATAGAAAGACTGCGAGAGTTGGGCGTTACGGCCGTTGAGCTCGGAGTTCAAATCATTGATGAAAAGATATTAAAGGGAGTCAAACGAGGTCACGGTGTGGAGAGTATAACTGTTGCAACAAAGCTGTTGAAAAATGCCGGTTTCAAAATTTGCTATCAGATGATGCCCAATCTTCCTGGATCGAACATTAAAAAAGATCTCGAGATATTCAAAACTCTTTTTAATGATCCACGATTTAAACCGGATCACCTTAAGATATATCCAACTGTTACAATTAAAAACACAATCCTTTATGATATGTGGAAAAGAGGAGAGTATACTCCTTATTCCGATAAAGATTTGAAATCTCTGATGAAAAGAGTAAAAGCTCTAATTCCAAAATATGTCAGAATACAGAGATTGATCAGAGATATCCCCGCTCAAGAGATAGAAGCGGGAACAACTCTTTCAAACATGAGAGAGCTTATCGCCAAAGAATCCAAGAAAGAAGGCTGGTCTTGTCAATGTATCAGGTGTCGAGAAGTCAGAGGTTTCTATGATCCTTTGGATGACATAAGTCTTTTCAGAGAAGACTATGACGCCTCCGATGGAAGGGAGATTTTCCTTTCTTTTGAAGACGTCGGTCGAAAAAGAATCTATAGCCTATTAAAACTTAGAATTTCGGAAAAAGCAATAATTAGAGAAGTTCATACTTACGGTAAACAATTACCAACCAAGAAGAGAAGAGAATCTTCGCCTCAACACAAGGGTTTCGGAAAAAGATTGATTGAGGAGGCGGAGAAGATCGTTGCAAAAGAGACGGATTTGAAAAAATTATCCGTTATCTCGGCGGTTGGCGTTAGGAATTATTATAGGAAATTGGGTTATCGCCTTGACAAAAGCTACATGTCAAAAAAGATCAAATAAGTTTTCTTATAAAAAATATTGGCAAGCTAACCAAAAATGCTAAAAATCCAAAAAAGATTCCTATCGCCAAAATCCCGATAAGATAAGAGAAAAAAGCATCTCCCACAAACTCAGTTTGCGATAGCAGGAAAAACAAAGCTAAAACAAAAACGAGAGCTCCGGCCGAGTTCTTGATATCTTTTTTAGAAGGACTAAGACAGATTGCGGTTGATATCACAAGGTACAGAAAAAGCCAAAAGCTCCAATCGCCTCCCCTGTTAATAATTGTCGATATTAATTCTTTCATTGCAAGAGGTATCTTTTCGAAAGTATTAATTGAGGTGACTTTCACTTGAAAAAGTTCCGATATCAGCCAAAGAAAAGATATTCCGCCGACAATCGGTGCAAAAGAGATGATTAAACTCCCCAATAAAGGGATTTTGGGTTTACCGTGTTTGACATACGACCCTTTTGGAGAAAAGAAACTCACTTCATCAACCTTCGCTCCGGTAATAAAGCAACCGATCATGTGAGAAAATTCATGAAGCAATACTCCAGGAAATACAAGCAGCTGAAATTTTTGACTTGTAAAGATAACTGACCAAATTTTCTTTAAGAGAAAGCTTATTGTCACCAATATCAAGAAGAATAAGACTAATTGAATGAGATAATCAGTTATCATAGACGAGAATATCTGATCAATCCGGAGCAAGAGACGATCTCTATGCCTTCTCTTTGCAACTCATCAAGGAATAGATTCATTCCTATGGAGTCTGAAGATATATGTCCTGCAATAACAACATTGATATTAGCACTCTCTGCTCCGGTGCGATTCTTCTCTGAAATGTGCATTCCGACAACAGTTCCTATTCCGGCTTGTGACAATTTCTCATAAATCTCTGCGGCTCCTTCCGTTCCTCCCGTCATCTCGGTTATAATCTTACCAGCTCTGTTGTCAGAGCCGCCTAAGAAAATCTTAGGGCCGGTTCCGAACAAAATCGCTTCCGAGTATTCATAAATCTCGGAGAGAGAATTAATCACGTCCTCGACAAATATTGGATTGTCTTTTTTAATCTTATTGTCAACAAACTTGGCAGCCATGTTGTCGCACGGCGTATGAACACAGAGCAGCGGAATCCCCAAATGTTTTGCCATATCAACCGTCCTGTTGTGATTAGCGGATGCTATGCTTCTTGAAACCTCTTCTATCTTCTTTCTGGTAATCTTTTCCGCAACGTTAATTGGAACTCCGTAGACATTGAGTAGATCTATCTGAAGTTGCATAACATCATCAAGAGCTGCTAAAGCTCTGCCTCTTGGATGATGAGAGATCATCAAATCGATATCTTTCATCTCTTTAGCTAAGAAGATCTCGCTCCCATCAATATCTATTCCGGCTAAAATCTTCTTAACTTTCTTATTCGGATCTCCAAAAAGTATTCTGGTATCAGAGTAAGGGTTCTCTAATCTCTCAAAGTCAAACCACTTCCTCTCTTCATCACTCATTTTATCGCATCTTACTTTTAGCCTTTCCTGAGAGAGTTTTAAGCTCTCAGTGCTTCTGAAATCATTTTCAACCCCTTTTGAGATTGCTAAATTATATATCTCTTTTATAGTCATAATTCTTTTTACCTACTTTTTCATAAAGAAGTCTTATCTTCTCTTCAATGTCTTCTGGAAGATGGAGATCTCTCCTTATCTTTGACTTCTCCATTCTTATAAATCTTCTTAAGCTCTTTGGAAGTTTTTTGTTTTTAGTCATATCTTTATTCTCCTTTAATTACGGCCAAGGGTTTCAATTTAGCCACTTTCTTAGCCAATTTGGCACCAACAACAGATCCGATGACTTCGTCTATGTCTTTATAAGCTGACGGGGCTTCTTCAGCTATCCCTCTCAATGAATGAGACTTTACAATAATCCCTTTCTTGTTGAGCTCTTTAATAAGATTGCGACCGTCTATCTTTCTAAGGGCCGCCTTTCTGGACATTCTTCTTCCCGCCCCATGACAAACTGTATGCCATGATTCATTGGAAGTTACAACTCCGGAAAGAATATATGAAGAGTCGCCCATTGATCCGGGAATAAAAACAACTTGCCCCGTTTTTCTGTGTCTCTCCGGAATCTCGAGACTCTCGGGAGGAAAAGCTCTGGTGGCGCCCTTTCTATGGACTAACAATTTCTTCTTGACTCCATCTATCTCGTGTTCCTCCACTTTTGCTATATTATGAGCAACATCATAAACCAAATCAAGAGGATGAGCTTCTCCAAAAACCTTCTCCCATGAAAGTCTTACATAATGCGTTATCATTTGACGATTAGCCCAAGCGAAATTACAAGCGGCCGACAACGCGGCGAAAAAATTGGATCCTTCGGTAGAGTTGAATGGTACACAAGCCAGCTCGCGATCGGGAACTTTAATTCCGTATTGATCCATGGCATTGGAAATAATCTTGAGATAGTCTGTGCAATTTTGATGACCTAAACCTCTTGAACCTGTATGAATCATGATAACGACTTGATCGTTCTCTATACCGAAAACTTCGGCTGTCTCTTTATCAAACACCTCAACCACTTTCTGTATCTCACAAAAATGATTGCCACTTCCCAACGTGCCAAGCTGACCCCTGCCTCTCTCCTTGGCTCTATCCGAGACAAATTTAGGGTCAGCATTATCCATTCTACCCGACTCCTCGCAGTAAATTATGTCTTCAGCCACTCCATAACCTTTACCAACAAGATAAGAAACTCCTTCTTTTAAGACCAAATCGATCTCGTTCAAACTCATTTTTTCAGTTCTCCCTTTCCCAAGTCCTGAAGGAACATTACTCTGAATCGCGGTGGATATCTTATCCATTCTGTCTTTTATTTCTTGAGCTGAAAGATCAGATCTCAGCAGTCGTACTCCGCAATTTTGATCATAGCCGACAAAACCTGGAGATATGACACCGTCCGGAATTAAGGTCGCTCCAACTCCGCCTATCGGGGGTCCGTAACCTGAATGAATGTCAGGCATAGCAATTGCATAATTCACAATGCCCGGTAAGTAAGTAACATTGATTATCTGTCTTATCGCTTCTTCTTCCGTCTCTTTAATAATCTTTTCTGTTCCATATATTCGAGCTGGAACTCTCATCTTACCTGATTGAGGAATTTCCCAAAGAAAGTCTCCTATTTTGCTCGGTTTACTAAACATCAAAAATTATTATTACTTCTTGAATGCCTTCTTTTTCTAATATCTTTACTCCGTGATAAGTAGCGGCTTTTATATCATTTCTAAATCCTCTCACTTTGAATCCTTCAAAAATTCCCTCCGCCGTTGAATCTGAAATTCTTTTAAAAATCGGTTTTAGGTAAATTGATTTCTCTGTCTGTGAAAAATAGATTGCTTCGTTTAAAAAATCGACCAATAATGATTCTATGTCAGTTGATTCAACCTTAAAGGGAATGCTGACAGCTATTTCTGTCAACTCCGGTAAAGCCAGTTCCGATAAAGCCAATAATGCATTAGAAAAAAGTTCTTCTCTGTTTCGACCAAAAACCTTAACTCGAGAATCTGCGGTATGCTCCAATACTTCAAACTTATTCATTAACTCAATCTTGCTAATTCTTCTCTGGCGACATCCCTGTCATCCCAAGTGATCTTTTTACCCCCGGCGACACAAATCCATGGTTCACAACCCTTGCCTGTAATAATAACCGAATCATTCGGTTGAGCCAATGACAGCGCTTCTCTTATCGCCTCTCTTCTGTCAACAATCTTCTTCGCCTTTTCACCCGTTCCTTTGGCAACTTGATCTATTATATCAATCGGGTCTTCATCATATGGATCTTCATTGGTTATGATCACTTCATCACAATATTTGGCGGCGATACTGCCAAGAACCGGTCTCTTCCATTTATCCCTACCTCCGCCGCAAGAGCCCAAAACGCAGATCATTCTTCCCGAATTGAAATCTTTTTTTATCGTCTGATAAACCTTTTCAAGGGCATTGGGCGTAAAAGCGTAATCCACAAAAACGCGAAAGGGAGATGATGTGATCTTTTCCATTCGCCCAGCAACGCCTGAAACATTTCCAAGCCCTCTCTTTATCGTTTCAAGATCAATCTTTTGGGAGAGTGCGATTGCGATGACTGCAAGAGCGTTGTAGATGTTGAATCTCCCAGGGATTCCGATCTTAAAATCAGTTTCGTCAACATTAAAAGAGATTCCCTCGGAAGAAGATTTACAGTCTTTAGCCTTTAGCAGTCTAAGACCGTTCTCTTCGTTTGATTCAATCCCGTAACCCCACCTACTCCTTGCCTTGAAGTTTTTGAAATAATTGGCGTGTTCATCATCAAGATTAATAATATGAACTTTATCCGTTGAATCAAACAAATCTCCTTTCGCTTTTTTGTAATTTTCAAACCCTCTGTGCGATTCTATATGCTCGGGCGTAAGATTGGTGATGGCCACAACATCAAAGTCAATGAATAGATGTCTATTCTGCTTTATTCCTTCCGAAGTTACTTCAATGATCATATAATCGCACTTCTCATTTACCGCTTTTCTTATCATTTTTTGGACAATCATTCTGCCCGGCATCGTCATCTTAAGCATATTAACTTCCGATTTACCCGCTATCTCAAACCTTATAGAAGAGAGCAACCCAACTTTGTATCCAGCCTCTATCAAGACAGATGATATCATTTCAACTGTTGTTGACTTACCATTTGTTCCCGTTATTCCGATGACTCTTATCTTTCTTGACGGAAATCGATACAATAATGCCCCAACAAACGAGATTGCTCCATGATAACCGTTGAGTATAAATTCCGGAATAATTTTCCTTAACTTATTTTTCATTAAACGACTTTAATATCTTTTTAATTTTAGTCTCGATGGCAAGACTTGAATCAGACAAATCAATTACCGCATCTTTAACTTCAGATCGTTTAAAACCGAGTTTAACCAGAGCTTTCATCACCTCTTCATCATTCTGGGACAGTTTTTTGGGCTGAGTCTTTATCTTCCTTGAAACCTCAAAAATAATCGCTTGTGCTTTTCTTTGTCCCAACGAAAAAAGTTCTTTCATCAAAATTGAATCATTTTCTTTTATTCCCTTTTTCATAACGTCCAGTGATCCGATTGCCGATGCCTCAAGTGCCGTTTTTGGACCCACTCTTGATATTCCAATTAAAAACTCAAAAAGTTCCAATTCTTTCGAGGAAATAAAACCGTAAATCTCCCAAGGATCTTTTTTGCTATTGGTATGACAAAATAATTCTATCTTGTCTTTTTTTAAACTCAACAATCTCTTTTGAGACATAAAAACTCGATATCCGACACCGCCTGTGTCAATAATAACAGATTTATCATTCTTGTTTAATATCTTTCCGTAAAGATAAGAGATCATGATCTTAATGTTAGCATATAATCTATCGCCCTCCAATCCAATCTTGCCAAAAAAGAGATTTCCTGCTATCCTTTGTTTACTAAAAGAGAATAATGCCATTAACCAAATCAGCGAAAAAAGACCTTCGTCAAAGTGCCAAAAGAAAAGCTAGGAATTTTGAACGAAAAAGAAAGATGAAAAAGCTTGTTAAGAAAGTTAAAACTCTTTCTTTATCCGATAAGATTAATGAAGCGAAAGAACTTATTCCCGAAACGACGAAAGCGATAGATAAGGCGGCCAAGGCAGGAGTCATTAAAAAAAACACCGCCTCAAGAAAGAAAGCCGGAATTTATAAGATGACGACTATAACTCAAAAATAATAGAACTAAGAGCAGCTTCGTTATCTAATTGTCCTCTTTTTATTTTCGAATCTACCAAAGCTATCTTCAGGTAGATTCTTTTTAATTCTTCTGTGGAGAACTTCTTTACTTGAGACAATGTTTTCCTGTAAACAAAAGGGTGCATTTCAAGTTCAGATGCAGAACCTTTGTCATTCTTAACTAAGTTAAGGTTGCGAAATTGAAAGCTAATCATTGATAAAATGTAAGAAATGGAGTCGCCGGCTTCTATCCTTGCATATATAAGTCTCAATGCTTTCTTCCTGTCTCTTTCCGCCATTGCATCAATTGCGGGAAAAATGGTGATGTCAACTTTGGGCTTAACAAAAGAGACTACGTCTTCTGAAGTGACCAAATTTCCCATCTTATAAGTGGTAATTTTATCTATCTCGTTGGATAATGACCACAAGTCATTTCCGGCAGCTTTAGCAAGAAGTTTGACGGCAAGAGGCTCAATCTTAGAATCTCTTAAAAGGAATTCCGATTCAATCCATTTTTCCAACTCAAGAGAATTCTTTATAGAACTAACTTCTATTGTCCTTTTAATATGCTTTAAAAAAGGATCTTTTTTTGAGACTAATTTGTTTTCTATAAAGACGAACATTGTTTTGTCTTTTAATGAATTCAAGGTCTCAATCTTTTTCTCGCTGAGATCTCCTCTCTCTAAAAGCCCATAGATAAATAACGTCTTCTCTTCCTTGAAAAGTGAGTCTTGTTTGGCTTCATCCATCAATTGCGAAAGATCGGTTGATTTCAAATGAAAATCAAAGAAAGATATCTTTGAGTTCTTTCTCTTATTAATAATGGCATCAACCTCTCTTTTCTGTTTGTAGGAATCGCTTCCTTGAATCAATATCATCATCTTTATATTTGACAAATCGGACAAAACCTTAACGATCGGCTACCCATTTTCCTTCTCACTATCTCGCCTCCGTCTTTTCTGAAGCAAAGCAAGCCTTCGCGACCGTAAACTTTATGTTCATTCTGATAACCTCCTCTTGTTCCGTCTATCAATCTATAATCACTCATGCTATCTCCTTTGAGAGATATCGCTTTATTCAAAACTTTCTTCATTGACTTGAATAAAAGATTGTATTCTTCGTCACTTAACTCTGATGGATATCTGTATGGATTTATTCGTGATTCCCAAAGAATCTCATCAGAATAGATGTTTCCTATCCCCGATACAACTTTCTGATTAAGAAGAACTTTTTTAATGATGCTTCTTCTAACTGATAACCTCTCTTTAAACTCTTTCATCGTAATATCCATTGCGTCTGGACCAATTTCCCGATCCATCTTCTCTTTGAGATTTTTATTATTCCAAATCTCAATCTTTGCAAATTTCCTCGGATCTGAAAGAGCTATCATCTTTCCTCTTGATAAAATAATGATAAAATGAATATAGGAGTTGATCTTTTCTTGTAAAATCTCATCTTTCGATTTCCAAAATCCTTCAATAAATTCCCATTTTCCAACCAGCAGATGGCCTGATATTTTCTGATGGATCAATAGACTCAAATCGTTTGTAAGGTTGATTATAATATTTTTTCCTCTCCTCTCTACCGACTCAATCTTCTCTCCTTTTATGTCTCTTGAAGAAAAGACCCCAAGTCTGTTTGGGGTATCTGTCCAGATATCAAGAATCCTATGTCCAATTACAGAATCGGACAGACCTCTTGTTGTCGTTTCAACTTCGGGAAGTTCAGGCATAGAATCACTTGTTGCCCGCTTCTTTCATAACCTTCTCAATCTTCTCAATAATCTCTCCCGGAGTAAAGTGCGCCTTGATTAAGAAATCAACCGCTCCGAGTTTTAACCCTCGCTCAACGTCATCTCTTTGTCCAAGGTTTGAGAGGATAACCACAGGTATATTTTCCACTTCCGGATCATCCTTAATCTTAGCTAAAACTTCAAATCCATCCATTCCGGGAAGTATCAAGTCCAAGAGAATGATGTCGGGTTTCTCTTCTTTCACTTTGACGACTCCATCCTCACCGTCTATAGCCTCCTTAACATCATACCCCTCTCTTGTCAGTTTTTGAGAGATCAGTTCTCTTAAAAATTTATCGTCTTCTACTACAAGTATTTTATAAGCCATCTTTTTCCAGGGTATCGCTCCCTGTTTATTATTTACCAATTTGTTTCACAACTTTGTCTAATACTTCTTGCGGATCAAAGTCAGTCTTTATAAGCCAATCTTTCGCTCCGAGCTTTTGAGCTAAGTCAAGTTCAACCGGTTGGCCTGAATTTGAAATAATGACTATCGGTATTTTAGAAAAATCTTGATTCTTTTGCAACTCTCTCATCACATCAAACCCTCCCATTCTCGGCATTACTATGTCCAATAAAATGAGATCCGGGATCGACTCTTTCACCTTATCAAGTCCTTCCACTCCATCGTTGGCAACGGAAACTTCATAACCGACTTGAGTAAGTTTTTTTTCAAGAAGATCGGCCAATATCTCCTCGTCTTCTATTATTAAAATTTTTTTAGCCATATTTTTAATGAAATAATCCTTTCCTAATGTTACAACTTTTTAACGAATTCTTCAAATCCTTTCTGATCTTTCACCGGAAGGTCGAAATAGAAAGTACTCCCTTTCCCTTCCTCTGAATCAAACCATATTCTGCCCTCATGAGCTTCAATAATGTTTTTGCTTATGAAAAGTCCAAGCCCGGATCCTTCAGTCTCCATTCTAATCACGTTTGTAGCCCTAAAAAACTTTCCAAAGAGTCTTTCCTGTTGATCTTTTGGAATCCCGACTCCGGAGTCTTTGATGGATACTTGAACGCGATTATCTTTATCATTATGAGTTATGGTAAATATGATATCTCCTCCTTTCAGGCTGTATTTCATCGCATTATCCAAGAGGTTTTGAATGACCAATGTGATCTTCTCTTGATCCGCAACAACTGTTGGTGTCTCCTTGTTCGGTTTTTTTACCTCGATCTTCAGCCCCCTTCTCTCTATCTCCGCTTTATAAGAGTCTATGATGGGATTGGTTATCTCCTCAATATGCACGAGTTCCGGCTTATAAAGATATCTTCCTTCCTCTATTCTGCTGACATTGAGAAGATCGTTTATCAAGTTTACCATTCTTTCATTTGAAGCGTATGTTTTTTCAACCAATTCTGTCTGTTCTTCATTCAACTCTCCGAGATCTCCGTCAAGAAGCATTCTGGTGGTCCATTTGATAGCTGACAGAGGTGTTCTCAATTGGTGAGCCGCAATGGAAACGAACTCGCTCTTCATTGCTTCAATCATCTTTTCCCTTGATATGTCATGTAGGGAGACAAGGGTTCCGATTTTTTCTTCCCCTGTTATTACGGGGACGATTGAAATTTCAAGAGTCTGTCCTTTGTTGATCTCAACCTCATTTCTGTCATTCTCGTCTTCACCACCCTTGCCAAGCTCTTTTGATTTGAAAAGAATATCCAATAATGGAGAAAGGTGCTCTATCTTTACCAAATCTTCTATCTTCAATCCGTTTATTTCATCCGACTCTATTTTCAAAAAATGTTCGGCTTTTGCATTGATTATCTCTATCGCATTCTCTTTATTGAAAAGTAAAAGACCGTCAATGAAATTACTGATGACTGTCATTGTCTTGTCTTTCTCCACTTCAGCTTCTTTCCATAACTCATCAGTCTCTTCAAGGATGTTAATTAAAGCCAGTCTTGAGTCGGCAAGTTCTTTTGTTTTTTCGTTCACTCTCTGTTCCAACCTCTTCTGAAACTCTTTAATGTCGCTTATGTCCGAAACAGTTAGAAAATAGCCGAGAAAATTACCATCCGTATCTCTTCTGGCCAATGCTGAAATACTAACCGGGATGGCTTCTTTGTCTTTAACCAAAAGACTCGCTTCTCGCGTAACTCTCTCTTTTTTTAGTGAAATCTCTTTCTTAAACTCTTCTATCTCCTCTTTATTGAGAAAAAGAGTGTCCATCTCATTTCCAATGACTTCCATCTCTCCGTAATTGGAAAGATCTTGGAATGCTTGATTCACCCCAAGAATAAGGTGTAAAGGATTTACAGTACAAAAAGCCAAAGGTAAAAAGATTGTTAAATCGTCAACATACCTCTGAAGATCGTCGCGATCTTCTCTCATTTTTCGGAGATTTTTCTCCATTGAATGCACGCCTTCTTGATTCATTTATCGGGATTATTTTTATCAAAAGCGGGCTCTTTCTCTCCTTTAAGTCGTATTATTTCTTCTTCGGCGCGAGAAAGCTTCTCTTTAACTTCAATCATTTTAAGTTCTCTTCCAACCATCAGCTTGTTCATCTTCTCAAGCTCTCTTAGCTTATCTTCAAGTTCGGTGGTTCTTAGCTTCACTTGAGTTTCAAGATTTTCAGCCATCTCTTTCAATTCTTGGGTTCGAGCGGCAACCCTAACTTCGAGAACTTTCTTTGATTCTTCAATTTCTTCATTCATCCTCTCCATCTCTGTTGCATCAAGCAAAGCAAACAGATAGCCCGCCGTTTCTCCTTCGGACGTTTTTCTCTCTTTTGAAAAAATGTTAACGGGAATATCGTCTCCTCTGCTTTTTTTAAGAATAACTTTTCTGCCCGAAATCTCCCCCTCTCTTACGGTCTCTTTGTAAATATCTTTTGGAATCACTTTTTCTACGGGCTCGCCGATTAAACTGTAAGTGTCGCTTTCAACGATCTTCTCAAGGGCAGGGTTGGTCTCCAGAATTACGCCTTTGGGACTCACAATGATTATTCCAATCGGAGTGAAAGAGAAGAGATCTCTGACATATTCTTCCAATAAAGCGATATCTTCTTTCAAGATTTCTATCTTTTTTTCACTGTTACCTACCATCTTATCTCAAAAATATGATCTTTGCCTTCTTTAAAGAAACACTCAATCTCTTCAATCGTGACTTTATCTTTTGTAGCCATTTCACCTATCTTCTTGAAATATCCCGAAAGATAAGTACAAAAGACGGGATGAACATTAAAGTCTTTTAACTTTAATTTAAGGTAATTTTCCGAATGATTTATTTCAAGAGGCTCTAATGTTCCCGATGTATAATGTCTCGACCATATCATGGCAACCTTCTCAAAAACCTTCTCTATTGATAGAAAATAACGAGTAAAGAGCCTTATTGCCATTGATGTCTTTGGTGCTAAAAACCCCATGTCTTTTATCCCAGAATCATCTAAATCCAAGGACTCGGCTATAACCAAAATGGATACGGCTCTTAGACCGACTGGATAAAAACCCGAGGCGTCAATTTTGTCATACTTGAAATCCTCATCAATCAATAACCCGATTTGAGATTCTATCTCACCTAATTTTTCAGCTCCCTTTTTAAAAAGGATGAATTTTTCATCCGTCTGAAAAGCTATGCCTCTCGCCTCACCTTTCTGATCAATTAGGGTCTTGACTGTCTCTTTTGTAATATTCAAGTTCATGCCTCATCTTATCACTAAAATTGAAGAGATTCCATAATTTTTAAAAAAGAGAAAGATTCTTCGAGACTTTGCTGTTTTCAACTCTTTTAACAAGAGAAGAGAAACCCATATTTTCAAAGAAAGTTATGGCTGCTTCAAACCCTCTCCAAAGACAAGAATCAAAATCAACATCTATATCAACATCGGTCCTTATTCTTGACAAATCTCTGCTCAAAAATGCATCTTCTCTGCCTTTTGCCAATCTGTTTCGAATATTCGATGACAAACTCTCATCCTCAACGGCCTTTTTGTAAATACCTTCTAAATCTTCATACTTCAGAATTAAATCTATTGCCGTCTTTTCACCTACGCCAAAAACTCCAGGAATATTATCCGACATATCACCCTGTAAAGCCTTTACTTCGACTAATTGGCAAGGATTGATTCCTCTATACTCTTCACTGAAAAGATTTCTATCGTAAATTAAAAGATCTTTTATTCCCTTTTTTAAAAGAATCACCTTAGTGTCCTCTCTAATTAATTGGAGAACATCTTTGTCTCCGCTTAAAATAATCGAATCTCCCATCTCTTTATTTGATATGATATTGGCAATTGTTCCTATCATATCATCCGCTTCAAACCCTTCCTTCTCAATTATAGGAACACCCATTTTCTTTAAACCGTCTTTAATTAGAAAGAACTGATCTATTAAATCTTCTGGCGTCGCTGATCTTTTTGCTTTATAATCACAATACTTTTTATGCCTAAAGGTGGGACCGGGCAGATCAAACGTGGTGATTATGCAGCTTGGATCAATCTCATTTGCCACTCTGATCAAGACGGAAAAAAACCCGTAAACTGCGTTAACCAAACCTCCTTCTTTATTTGTCAAAGGAGGAAGGGCGTGAAAAGCCCTGTGTATAACCGAATTGGAGTCTATTATAAGAAATTTTCTCTGATTCATTTAGATGAAATATAACATTAAATTGACCAAAAAGAAACAAAATGATATAAAAATCCTTGTCGGGGCATAGTGTCAACGGCAGCACGAGTCCTTTGGGAGGATTTAGTTCCAGTTCAAATCTGGATGCCCCGAAAATTAAGCGGGCGTCGTATAGTGGCTATTATGACAGCCTTCCAAGCTGTAGACGTGGGTTCGATTCCCATCGCCCGCTCATCTTAAAACCTCCTCTTTTAAGAGGAGGTTTTTCTATTTAGCGTATTCAATCACTCTCTTCTCTCTTATAACGATCACTCTTATCTCTCCGGGATATCTCAACTCTTCGTGTATTCTTTCAGCTATCTCTTTGGCAAGGTTTCTGGATTGAAGGTCGTCCATTTCATCCGGATTCACAAAAATTCTAATCTCTCTGCCGGCCGCAATGGCGTAGCTTTTACTGACTCCTCTAAAAGAATTGGCAATCTCTTCAAGATCAGCGAGTCTTTTAAGATAATTTTCGAGGTTGTCTTTTCTTGCCCCAGGTCTTGATCCCGATATGGCATCAGCTGCTTGAACAAGCATTCCTTCTACACTCTCATAAGGATGTTCTTCGTGATGAGACTTAACGGCACTAATGACACTTTTCTCAATTCCAAATCTCTCCAAGACTCTGACTCCTATATCAGTATGTGATCCTTCCACTTGATGATCTAATGCCTTTCCTATGTCATGCAATAATCCGGCTCTCTTTGCTATCGTGGTGTTGCCTCCGACTTCAGCAGCCAATGCTCCGGCCAAGAGACTGACTTCTACAGAGTGAAGTAAAACATTTTGACCATAGCTCGTTCTAAACTTAAGTCTTCCTATTAATTGAATCAATTTTGGATCAAGCCCGACAACACCGACCTCATAAGCAGCCAGCTCTCCGGCATCTCTTATCTGTTTTGTAATTTCATTCTCGGCCCAAGAAACGGTATCTTCTATTCTGGCGGGTTGTATTCTGCCGTCTTTTATCAATTTTTCGAGAGCTATTTTGGCTATATGCCTTCTCACGGAATCAAAACCGGAAATAACAACAGCCTCGGGAGTATCGTCTATTATGATTTCAACTCCTGTCAGCTTCTCTAAGGTCTTAATATTTCTTCCTTCTTTCCCTATTATACGACCCTTGATCTCGTCTCCCGGAATATTAACTATAGTCGTTGTAATCTCTTGTGTTTGATCAACAGCGCATCTCTGTATCGCCGTTGAAAGTATCTCTTTCGCTCTTGATTCAAAGCGCTCTTTTCCTTCCCTCTCTATCCTTCTAATTTTATCCAATATCTCTTCGCTGTTTTCTCTCTCTACATTGATTATCAGCTCTTCTTTGGCCTTCTCTTGAGTCATTCCCGCGATCTCTTCAAGCCTCAAATCGACCTCTTTCTTTGCTCTCTCTATATTCTCTTTGATCACCTTTAACCTTTCAACTCTCTCTGAAAACTCCTTCTCTCTCATCTCTTGAGTGGCATATCTTTGATCTAACGAATTCTCTCTCTTTAAAAGGATCTTCTCTCTGCTTAGTATCTCGAAATTGCGCTCGTCGGTCTCTTTTCTTGCCTTTTTGACGATTTGAGACGCTTCCTCCGACGCTTCTCTCACTATCCGTTTAACATCCTCTTCCGCTTTCTTAATTCTACGTTGAGCTTTAACTTCAACGGTCTCATAGTTTCTCTTGGCAATCCATTGTCGAATACAGTAACCAAGAAACAATCCAACCACCAAAGACACCGCTCCTGCCGTAACCAGGGTAAAATCTATCATGTTTTTTGTCAAAACCTAACAGCTCAACACGAATCGTTTTAGAAAAGTTCCCAAGCTTAAATAAGTCAGCGAATTTTCTGTTACTTCTGATTTAGTGATGTTTTGAAAAAATTTTCCAATCGAATTTTTATGTTGAAAATGCAAGGTTTGTCAGATTAAATCTCTTATTCTCTCTCATTCTATCAGTTTTGTTCAAAAAATCAAGAAAGCTCTATTATAGGAAATAGAGCTTCCGAGTAGAATAATATTTTCTTAACCGAATATCTTTCCGAATATGCTTCCGAGTAGCATCTTAAATTTACCAAAAGGAGTGACTTCTTTCCAGTCAGGCAATGGAACTTTGACTTCCAATGCTTTTGTCAGGCTACAAGAGTAACTCGATCCATCGGTTATTTTCAGCGTGGCCGCCCAACCTCCTTGTTGCTCAAATGTTGTTGTTGCAGTATCCAAAGAAGTTACTCTGCTTGGATTTCCTTCTTCAAATGTCCACTCGTAATAAGGAGTGCTTCCGTCATATACTTGAGATACGTTTTCATCATCTTGAGCAAAAAATGTTATAACTTCATCAACCGATATCTGCTCGGGTGAGTGAGAGAAAGCAACCAAGGGAGACGGGTGCGTCCTTTCAACCGTAAAGCTATCCGTATACCATTCTTGAGACCAGAAATTACCGTCATGCACTCTTACTCTCCAATAATAAGTTTTATTCCAATCCAACTCATTTTGCCAAAAAGCATCTTCTGTCGGGTCAAAGACATACCCCTTTCCTTCTGAAACGGCAACTTTCTCAAATCGATTATTTGAAGGGAAGTTTGAGTCTTCACTTACTTGAATCTCGTATCTGTCTTGAGGATCACCGTCTCTGTCGTAGTATTCCCAGTTAAATGTAACTGATAAGCCGGTAGCTGCCGTTGGTGTCAAACCGTGAGCACAATAATTCAAGGCTACATCGGAAGAAGTCACTTCCGGTGGAGAGTTAAGAAGATATGATGTATCAACGTTGTATGCATTTTGAGAACAGTTACCCCCATCGTTGCAATTAAAACTTATCCAACCGACCGGCTCAGCTCCCCAAGAGTAACCTCGTAAAGTGAAATGACTTTCTTTTTCATCAAGCCAAATTCCCGGAGAAGATCCGTCCGGACCCAACAATATCCACCCATCCCAGCCTCCTCTCTTTTCCGAAGAGATCATTGTACCAGAACAACCTGATTCAAAGACGGAGCAAGCTCGAGCCCACCCACAAATCCAACCCCTTCCTCCACAACCGTCAAGACTTCCGTAAGTGTCAACTCTCGCAGAGTAGTTTGGCACCTTTGGGTAGGGTTGAGTGGGATCAAATGATATCCAACCGATACTTGGCGACCATGCATAACCGGTCATGTTTCCGTCAAACCCAACATTTACTCCAAAATTCGGTTGAGTAACCCAAGTCGGTCCGATTATCGAACCGGTCTTTCCGCCCTGTGAACTGTCAAAAACGCTACTACCAGATCCTTCATCAAATCTCCAATAACCGACCAAGCCAGACTCATCTCCCTTTAAGGGATTGGTCATCCCCATTCTTATCTCTTCTATCGTTCTTGTCTTATTCCAAACCCTAACATCATCAATCATTCCATTGTAACGCCTGCTGGAATCTTCTTGTCCAATATTAACCCAGTTGGTGCTTTCAGCCGTTCCCGAGGTTGATACGGACGTATCTAATTTTCCATTAATGTAAAATCTTACTCCTGAAGAATTCCAAACAACCGCAACATGAGTCCATTCGTTCATCGGAATGCTATTGGCGGATGAAAAATGATATCCGGCCGGAGATTTACCATACCAATAGACAGCCAACCTGTTGTTTTCAAAAACTTGAAGATAAAATCTGTCCATGCGAATAATCGGAGCTCTTTGATCTGCCGCACTCAAAGGATGGATCCAAGCTTCGACTGTTGTTTCCGTGAGCCCAAAATTAGTATCGGGTATATAAACATAATCTCCGGAGCCTCCGTTACCCGCTTGATTGAAATTAAGAGCGATACCTGTAGGGTTAATCGAATTAAAGCTTATCCATCCAACATTACTGCTCCAAGCCCATCCAGTAACATTATCACTGTTTCCGGCTTTAATTGAATTAGGAAAAGCCAGAGTAATCAATAGAGAGAAAACAAGAATTGAAAATTGTTTAAGTTTATTTTTCATTTTTACTTCAAAATAGATTACTTCATTCTATCTTGTTTAATTTCAATTAGTCAACTCTCTAATCTCAACTTGGTGCCAATCTGACATATTGGTCATCTCACCCCAAAATCTTAGTTTCTCCCTACCGTACTCTTCTATTAAATCGTCGTACTCAAAAAACAATGTTTCTCCTTCAAAAAGATTTACGGGTAACCCGTATTCAGGTTTTTGATCGATTCTCCAGATTGCGGGAGAAAAATTAAGAAACGAGAACGGATAATTGCTTCTTATCACATAAAGATCAACTACATCCGGGAATACGCCGTTATTCAGATTGGTCTCTATTACATCAAGAAATATCGTTGTATTCAACATCATATCCATCCCCGCCATCTTATTATTTATCATTAAATGTCTCCTCAACATCTCTTCGCCCTCCGGTGTTCCTTTCATCACCAGATATCCGTTAAAGTAATGATCTCCTAAAAGGTTAAAATTCTTCTCTGATGGAATTTTGGAAGAGAAAAAAAGCTCCTCGGCTTTAATTCCGTCACTGATTATTGAATTTTCAAGGTCTGAACCGATCGGGATGTTAATCCCCGAAAAGATTGGTTCAAAAGAATCGAGGAATATATCCATACTCATTATCGAAAGATAATAATCTATGTCTCTGCAATTATAGATGTTGGTCTCTTTTGATGGGATAAAGACAAAACCGCTCTCCGGCGCAATATTGAAAAACAAAGCCATTTCACTGTCCGGGCCGTGCTTGGAATAATAATTGGTTGTCGCCAATTTTAAATTGAAAACCGGCTTCCCGTTTCTTAGATTTTTGTAAGCATAGAAATAGTCCTCGGCGGCGGGATTTTGGAAGCAAGAGGTTTTTGCACTATAGATTTGCCCCAATTTCTTCGCTCCGCAGGGATAAAAAAGGTCTTCACTTTCCATTAATTTTGGCTCATCAAAATCTTCTTTCAAAGAAGCGGTAACGATTGGTGATGATGATTGATAGCTTTTTTTGCCTTTTAGAATATCTTTTCTGTATTGAATCTCACCCTTGATCTCGTCTGCATTTTTAGCCATAAGTTCAAGATCGGAAATGATCATCTCTTTGGTCATAAATTTAGTTACGGTAACAAAAAGATCTTTGTCCACCAAAAGATCATTTAATTTTGTTCTTAGCTCAAGAATACCCGATTGATAAAGTTCAAAAGCTTCTTCATAAGCCGAAAGCATCTTATGAGCGGTCCTTTTATCTTTTTTTTCTAAAAATTCTCTTTGTGCCTTATCTACCAAACAAACAGATTCAAGAAAGTCGACTGGAACGATATCTTCCTTCAATCCCGTTCGGGATAAAATCTCATTGTTCAGCCTCCTTATTTCCGATATCGGCTCCAATAACTTATCACATTCTATTTCTCCGCTGGCAAAAAGAGGGTCTTCTTTGGTAATTAAGTAAAGACTCTCAACCCCTCCTTTGTTTCTTGGGTAGAGAATAAAAATTAAGAGAACAATTAAAAATAATAATAAAACTTTTCTAAGAAAGGGTTTCATTTTGAGATTCCGAGTTGATTAATCGCCTTCTTGATAAAAACTGAAACGATTAAGTCGGTCAAATCTCTGTCGGCTACCCTTGGTCCGTCTGAGCTTATTATAAAGGGAAGAGTCGGTCTGATTTTATCAAGAGAAGGAATATAATCTCTTTCTAAAAAAATTTCTCTGTAGTCTTGGTATAAATTATCTGCCTGTTCGATATCCACTCCCATCTCTCTTGAGAGAACCTTTACGGCTGCGTCTCTGTCTTCTATAGTCAATTCAACCGCTTCCACCAAAGATTTTACCAATCGGGCAATCTCATCTTCTTTCTTTTCAATATTTTTCTGAATTGTAAAAAGATGAGGAGCTTGATAATTTATTCCGCCATGGAAATCCTTTATATCCCAAATGTAAAATCCGGAGTTGAGAAGATCTTCGACTATATCAGGTCTGTCAATTAAGGCCATATCTATTTTACCTTCTTTAAGCAACCTGCTCTTTGAGTCATTACTTAACTCGGAAATCTTTTCCACACCCTCTACCCCCATCGATTTGAGAACCATCTCCACTTTAAGAGTATCAATTGATCTTTCGCGCGAAACCCCGACTCTTTTAATATTACTCACACTCCCGTATTCTTCTCGACTCACCAGGTAACCGTTATAACGACTCGCCAAATTTCCAATCCATCTCATCTCCACCGAAGGAGAAAAATAAAAGTCAATGAGTGACGTGGGTCCGATGACAAGATCAACTTCATCTGAAAATAGAGGCACATATACAAAATTCTCTTTGGAGATAATTTCAACATCAAGTCCGTTTTTTTCAAACAAACCTTCTCTCTCAGCAAAACGCACTACGAAGCGAGACATCAAGTCCGATTCATTGTAAGCAATTGACGCAAAATCTTTCTTCGGCTCTACATTTAAAGAACTTCTTTTTCTGAAGACGAAAACCGCTCCACAAATCATTAAAATGGATAAAATAATGATTATAACCTTTTTAGGCATCGAGTTTAATCAAGTCTTGTTATTTCTCTCGCTACAACTGGCTCATCTTTCAAGACATCTCTTACCCCATTTCCCGCGATAAGAACCGAAACACTGTCAAATACATTGAAGTCATCAAATGAAGCCGATCTTTCAACATAACTCTCATCTTCACTTAATGGTAAATTCAATATTTTAAGCTTGGTTGTCGGCTCTATTTTCACTGTAACCTCTCTTGAACTTTCAGAAGGATTCTCAAAGATACCGGTAAGATCCACCATGACTTCCAACTCTCTTGTAATGGGATTCACCTTGGAAACATATCCTTCGAAAAGGTCTTTCGGTTGATCTTTGATGATCTTTATAGCCATAGCAGGAATTTCATTGCCCACCTTTCCAATTTCAGATCTATTCAGAAGTGAGGATAACAAAAACCCGCCCGCAAAACCGATTAAAACGATTAAAATCCAGATTATATAATTTTGTTTTTTTTCTTCCATCTTTATCTCCAAACCTATTCACTTTCAAAGCTTATAGCTTGGGAGTGTTAAACTTAATTAAGTTTACCTTAATTGATTGATTATCGTCAATATTAGCCAGTAATTCTCTTGACGATCAATGCTTTGAGTTTTCCTTCCGATCCGTAAGTAATCATGGATAATGAGTCACCTTCTCTTAT
>Ga0265293_10002763_pt1 | contig 34178 bp, 34 predicted proteins | sample Munlanlewell138R_FD_192505 | JGI IMG/M metagenome (GOLD analysis project Ga0265293, IMG submission 192505) | Leachate microbial communities from a municipal landfill in Southern Ontario, Canada - Leachate well 138R | ecosystem: Engineered > Solid waste > Landfill > Unclassified | place: Canada... | reverse complement strand
GCGCGATGGCATCGGCCAACGCGCGGGGCTCTTCCAGTGTGGCCAGGCCCGGCACCTGCTCGGCGCGCTCGCGCCGGTGGCGGGCGATGCGCTCGCGCATCTCGCCGTCATGGGCCTGGCCGGTGGCGATGAGCAGGGCACGGTGCTGCGGCGCCTGCGCCAGCCATTCGCGCGCCAGCGCTTCGGCGCGTCGCGACTTGCCGCTTTTCTGGCCGCCCAGGATCAGCTCGCTGCGGGCAATGGAAAGACTCGGGTTCATGAACGATGGAAGGTCATGCCGGCACCACGCCTGCCCCGCTCAGCGCTGCGGTGCCCACTTCAGGCCGACGTAGAGCGTGCGTCCCGGCATCACGTAGGTGCGCGCCACCTGGTAGTCCTTGCCGGCCAGGTTGTCCACGCGGGCCAGCAGCGTGACATCGCGCGCGATGCGTGTGCTGGCGTACAGGTTCACCAGCGCGTAACCGCCGAGCACGTCGGTGTTGGCGGCGTTCTCGAAGCGGCGGCCCGATGCCTGGACTTCCCCGCCCAGCGTCCAGCCCGCGAGCGTGGTGTCGGCGCCGAAGGTGGCGTGGCGCTTGGCGCGCCGCTGGAGCTGCCTGCCGGTGTCCAGGTCCTTCGGGTTCTGCAGGTCGATCGAGCCGCGCAGCGTCGTGTCGCCGATGCGGTGGCCCGCCGCGAAGGTGACGCCCCGGTACGCGGCACGGCCCACGCTGTTGTAGCAGCCGAACGCCTCGCCGCAGGCCGTGGCGCCGCTGTCGAAGATGATGAGGTTGCTCACGCGGTTGCGGTAGGCCACCACGCTGGCCTGGGTGGGGCCGTTGGCGTAGCGCAGGCCCAGCTCGACGTTGCGGCCGGTTTCGGGCTTCAGGCTGGCGTCGCCGTACGCGCTGAAGCGCTGGTACAGCGTGGGCGCGCGGAAGGCCGAGCTGACCGACGCGGTGGCGCGCAGCGCGGGCGTGATGGCGTAGCCATAGGCGGCGCTACCCGTGCTCTTGCCGCCGAATTCGCTGTCGTCGTCATGGCGCACATGGAGCTGCAGCGTATGACCGCCTGCATTGAAGCCGTAGCCCAGGGCGATGGCGTTCTGCGAGCGATCGCTGTCGATGGTGGTGCTGAAGGCATCCATTGCCGGGTTGTACAGCGCATCCTCACGCCGCTCCAGTGTTGCGCTGAACAGGTGCGCGCCCAGGCGGTAGTCGTTCTGCCACAGGAAGCCGCGCAAGCGGGTTTCCGTCCGGTACGGCGCGGGCACGGTTTCGTAGCGGCTCACCGAGTCGGTGACCGACAGGCGCGAGCTCAGGGCCTCCGTCCACTTGGCCGACCAGGACAGGGCCGCCGTGCGCATGCGGTTGAGGTTGCGGTCGTCCACGGGCGCCTCAGGGACAACGATGAAATCGTCGTAGCCCGAGTCGATCCGGTTGGCCACCAGCGAGGCATCGAGCCGGTGGGCCGCGTTGATCTGCATGCCCAGGCGCATGTGGCCGGCGGTGGACGTGTAGCCGTCCCGGTCGGGGTTATGGCCCGGGTTGTCCTTGATGTCGTAGCCATCGCTTTGCTCGCGCGTGATACCCAGGGCATAGTCGAAGGCGCTGCCTTCGCCCGTCGCACCGCTGATGCCGGCCTCGATCCTGCGCAGCTTGTTGCTACCAATGCCCGCACCCACATAGGGCGCCGCCGGGCCTTCCCCCTTTTTCGTGAACAGGTGGACCGCCCCGCCGATCGCGTCCGAGCCGTACACGGCTGCGGCCGGGCCACGCAGCATCTCGATGCGGTCGATCTGCGACAGCGGGATCTGCTCCCACTGCGCGCCGCCGGTGGATTGCGAGTCCATCCGCACACCGTCGACATACACCGCGGTGAAGCGCCCCTCGGCGCCGCGCAGGAACACGTTCGCCGAGCTGCCCACGCCGCCGTTGCGGGTGATTTCCACCCCGGGCAGACGCGCCAGCAGGTCCGCCAGGCCGGTGGCACCGGCGCGGTCGATGGTGTCGCGGTCCACGATGGACACGTCGGCCACGATGTCGGTGAGCGGCTGCTCGGTACGCGTGGCGGTGACCACGGTTTCCTGCAGCAAAGGCACGTGGGTGCTCTGCGCAAGCAGTTCCTGGGCATGCGCCAGCGGCAGGGCGCAGAGCAGGGACAGGGGCGCGAACGCACCAGAGCGCAGGTGCGTACGAACGGTACGGATTTTCATAGGGAACCAAGGAGACAAACACCCTCGCCGTCTTCCCCGACAGCGCTTGGGCGACACGATGGCGCGCCAGGACGCCATCACCGTGTTGGCCGGTATCCGGGCTGACAGAACACACTTCCTCGGGCCTTCCCAGACGCATGCGCGCCCAGTGGCCTCTGCGGGAGGCGGGCCACGCGCATGGCGTTCATGCGTGCGACCGTCTGCTTACCGTTGCGGGGGCAGCGCAGGTTAGGTCCGCCCTGCCCGGGCTTTCCCTCCTGCTTCCCGTTGAACTGCGGCGTGTGACCCACACCGCGAGCACCAACATCGCAGATTGTATGCCGTGCGCGGGCCGGCCCCCTACAATGACCCCGGTCAACCTCTCGCAATGCCATGGCCGATCACATGCAACTGGACCAGATCACCGAGCGCGTGGAGCGCCTGCTGCTGCGCCACGAGGAACTGCAGCGCACCAACCACCTGTTGCTCGAACAGGTGCAAGCCTTGCAGGCCGAGCGCGATGCGCTCAAAACCCGGCTGCAGACCGCCCGCGCCCGCATCGACGCCCTGCTTGAGCGCCTGCCGGCGCCGGTTGAAGAGCCGACGTCGGCCCCGGGAGGCCACGAATGAACGACGCCATCAAACCGGCCACCAAGCAGATCGAGGTCCAGATCATGGGCCAGAGCTATCTGCTGACCTGCCCCAGCGGTGGCGAATCGGCCCTGCTCGACGCCGTGGAACGCGTGGACACGGCGATGTGCCGCATTCGGGATACCGGCAAGGTCAAGGCGCGCGACCGCATCGCCGTCCTGGCCTCGCTCAACCTGGCCTTCGAGCTGTCGCAAAAGGACAGCCAGCTGCTGCGGCTCAACACCCAGTGCGACGACGCGCTGGCCGGCGATGGCGGCCACAAGACCCTGCCACCATCTGAGGCGGCCGTGGCGGCCCCCACCATCGCGCTCGATGCCGTCACACAGGCGCGACTGGACGATCTGGCGCGCCGACTTGACCTGGTCCTGGGCAGCGACGGTCAACTGCTCTGAGCCCCGCCCCGCCTCCGGGCGGCAGTCCGCCCGTCGGCATTCGACGGTTTTTTGCGCCGCTTCGCCACCGGCACCGCGCCACGGGCCTACAATCCATCCTGTCTGCGGTGCGCGCCGGGCTTTATATTTCCTTGAACCAATGCTCTATGAGCCCGGGCTTGGTACATTGCGCGGCTGGTGCGAGCATCTCGCGTCAGATGAACCCGAGGCCCCGCTGCCCTCGCCCACCTGAACCCCCGGTTCAGGATGCCGGTCCGGTGGCACTTGCAGACACCCATTTCCACACGCACAGCCCCTCCCGGGGCTGTTCGTTTTTTTGTCGCCGGATCGCACCCTCCCCATGACCCTTGAACCCTTGCTCATTGTCGAACTGGCCGCACTCGGCCTGGCCGGCGGTTTCCTGGCCGGCTTGCTCGGTATCGGTGGCGGCATGGTCCTGGTCCCCTTCATCACCGCCATCATCACCAGCCGCGGCGTGGACCCCAGCCTGGCGGTCAAGATGGCCATCGCCACCTCCATGGCCACCATCGTCTTCACCTCGGTTTCCAGCGTGCGCGCCCACCACCAGCGTGGCGCGGTGCGCTGGGACATCGTGCGCCAGATCGCCCCGGGCATCGTGATCGGCGGGTTCATCGCCAGCATGGGCGTGTTCGCCGTGCTCAAAGGCGCGTGGCTGGCGCTGGTGTTCGCCGGCTTTGTGGGCTTCTCGGCCAGCCAGATGCTGCGCGACCGCAAGCCCAAGCCGAGCCGCACCCTGCCCGGTGCCGCCGGTCAGGTCGGCGCCGGCTCGGTCATCGGCTTTCTCTCGGGCCTGGTTGGCGCGGGCGGTGGCTTCGTCAGCGTACCCTACATGACCTGGTGCAACGTGCCCATCCACAATGCCGTGGCCACCAGCGCCGCACTGGGCTTTCCGATCGCCCTGGCCAACACCATCGGCTTCGCCATCTCGGGCCAGAGCGTGGTGAACCTGCCACCCTCCTCGCTGGGCTACATCTACCTGCCTGCGCTGGCCGTCATTGCCTGCGCCAGCGTGCTGATGGCGCCCGTGGGTGCCAAAGCAGCGCACTCACTGCCCGTCAAGGCACTCAAGCGCGTGTTCGCCTTCGTGCTGTTCGCGCTGGCCGGCTACATGCTCTACAAGGGCATCGGCAGCCTCTGAGCCCACCGCCAGGCCCCCGCAGAGCGGCAGGCCGCGGCGCGACGGATCACCCCAACCGTTCGGCCGACACCACCATTCCGTCCTCGTCGGCATAGAGCCAGTCACCCGGGCGCACCCACACCCCCTGCACCTGCACCGCCACATCGCGCTGGCCCGGTGCCTGGCGCTCGGTCGGCAGTGGCATGCTGGCCAGGGCACGGATGCCCACCGCGCATGCGGCCAGCTCGGCCACATCGCGCACGCAGCCATCGATGACCACGCCGGCCCAGCCATTGCGTGCCGCCGCTGCACCCAGGTTGCCACCCAGCAATGCCCGCCGCAGCGAAGCACCGCCATCGACCACCAGCACCCGGCCCTCGCCGGTGCTCTCGACCGCGGCCTTCACTGGGGTGTTGTCCTCGAAACACTTGACGGTCGCCACCGGACCGGCAAAGCGGCGCACGGCGCCGAAATCCCGGAACACCGGTGGCAGCACGCGAAACGCGCCGCTGCCGTCGCCCTTGTGGGCATCGCACAGGTCGCATGTGGCGGGAATGTGGGTCGTATCCATCACTGCAAAACACTCCATGAAAAATCCCGGTCAACCAGGTGAGCAGCGCACATCATGCCTGCCCGCCACAGGGACCGGCACGCCCCCGGTGGCCTGAGTGTTGTTTTCCGCGACACAAACACCCCCTGTCCCTCTGAAAACCACGCAAAAACCCATGGCGCCACCTTGGAATGGCGCATCAACTCCATTAGCATGCGAGACACCAGCGAGATCGCGCGTTTTCGGCTGGGCAAAGACCACTTCTAGAAGGAACATCGATCATGGCAACTGCAAAGAAAGCTCCGGCGGCGAAGAAAGCCGCACCCGCGAAGAAGGCTGCGGCCCCCGCGAAGAAGGCCGCCGCACCGGCCAAGAAGGCGGCAGCGCCGGCCAAGAAGGCCGCACCGGCAAAGAAGGCCGCGGCCCCCGCGAAGAAGGTTGCGGCCAAGAAGGCCGCACCCGCCAAGAAGCGCACCCCCAATGCTGCCTTCATGAAGGCCATGACCCCGAGCGCCGCGCTGGCCGCCATCGTCGGCGCCAGCCCGCTGCCGCGCACCGAGGTCACCAAGAAGGTCTGGGAGTACATCAAGAAGAACAAGCTGCAGGATGCCGTCAACAAGCGCATCATCAAGGCCGACGCCAAGCTGAAGGAAATCTTCAAGAAGGCCGAGGCGAACATGTTCGAAATGACCAAGATGATCAACGAACACCTCAAGTGACGGCGGGCCTCAGGGCCACTGCCTCATGCGATGCAAAAGCCGGCACATGTGCCGGCTTTTTGCTTTCGGCGCTCATGGCCTGGACCCTTGTAGCAGGCGATCCGTCACCAGCGCGCCGGCAGGTTCTTGAGCAGCCGGATGCGGCGCTCGTGCACCTCGATGTACCCGCCGGTTTCCAGGTCCTTGAGCAGGCGACTGACCATCTCGCGCGAGCATGCGAGGTGCTGCGACAGCTGCTGGTGGGTCATTTTCTCCTGCAGGCAACGTGCGCCCAAGGCATCGGGTGGTTCGGCCATGCGGTCGAGCAGGCGCACCAGGCGGCCGTAAACGTCGATCAGTGCCACGCTGCGCGCACTTTCGGTCGCCATCCGCGCGCGCCGGATGATGTTGCCCATGAGTTCCAAGGCAAATTCGGGATGCGCAGCGGTGTAGTCCAGCAGGACCCGGCGCGCGATCACCGCACAGGTGCAGGACTCGAGCGCTTCGACATGAACCGGGCTCGGTCCACCATCGAGCAACATCTCGCCCACACATTCGAGCCGCCCATGGACGGCCAGCGTCAGCTCCTTGCCCTGGCCACCCGCCAGAAAGGTCCGCAGGCGGCCTTTCAGGACGATGTAGAGCGAGTCGCCGGTCTCGCCCTCCTGGATCAGCAGCGCACCGCGCCGGTACCGACAAGGCACCCCCAGCGTCGCCAGTGCCTCCTTGTGAGGCGAAGACGTGGGCGACAGGGGGTTCTCGGGCATCCGGAGCAATGCAAGACGGTTGCCAGCACCTTCAATCGTGTGGACACGAGGCGATGACCCGCAACGCGGGCACCACGGGCGGCAACGCGTTGACACGCAACAGCAACTGACGGATGCTGGTGCAGCCGGTCTTTTCGCGCAGCGCCTTGATCTGGCTGCGGACGGTGGATTCGGCCACCTGGTTCTGGCGCGCGATGTCGGGGACGTCCATCCCCGAGCACAGCGAGATGAGCACGGCTTCCTCGGTCGGGCTGAGGCTTTGCACGCGCGCGAACAGGCGCACCGCCAGGTTGTCGCGGGTATCCTGACGCGACAGCAGAATCAGCACGCTGGGGCTGCCGGATTCAAGGGGACTGCACAGCGGCACCAACGCCACCGACAGTTCGCGGCAACCACGCGCAAACAGCAACAGCCGCCGTTGTCCTCGCAAGGCCTGCTCCAGGCCGGCTTGCACCTGTGCCGTGATGTCGATGGTCGCCCCCATCAGCATGCCTTGGCGGACCACCAGGGTACGACCGCTGGCCAGTTCGTGGCGCGCCAGGTGATTGACATGCCTCAGGTACCCGCGGCCATCGGCCACCATGAGGCCGTAGTCAATCTCGTCGAGTACCCGGTGCAACTGCACCGGATCCACCCCCGGTGGCTTGCCCGGCTCGGCAGCCGGATGGGCGCCGGCTTCGTGGCGGCTGGTTTGGTGGTGCTTGTGGGTGACAGACCACATCGTGCGTTCCTCCCATCAGTCTTCCTGCGAATGGAGAAACTATAGACCACAAAGTATTAACTCTTAAGTAAACAAAAGTACATACGCTTGTGATCTATTCACATTTCTGTGTCCGGCTGCCCACACGGCTTCGCCATCGCCGACCGACCCCGCCGAACCCGGCGCCGCCAGCGGCCATCACCGCCCTGACCGGCGGCCGACCCCGATCGCTGCGTACACCGACAGCAGCAACACCAACGCTGCGATGCCCAGTGTGGCCCCATACCAGCCCCGGTCCATGAGCAGGCCAAAGAACAGCGGCGAGACGGCAAACCCGGTATCCAGTCCGGAGTACACCGTGCCATACACGCGTCCCGTCGCGCCCTTGGGGGTGGCCTGCTTGATCATCATGTCCCGGCTGGGACCACCCACCCCGATGGCAAAGCCGGTGATCGACAGCACGGCCATGGTGCCCGATGCACCCAGCCAGCCGGTCGCGCACACCAGCAGCAGGACGGCGCCACCGGTCATCGCCAGCGCAACGACGCGGTCGCTCGACCAGCGGCGGTGCTGCCCCCAGGCGGCAACAAAGCCACCCGTCAGCGTGCCCGCCGCGGTGCACAGCATGTAGGCGCTCAGCGTGAGGGTGGCCGCCTCGACGCTGACGCCATGAACGGCCTTGAGGATCGAGGGCGCGAAGCTCTGCACCACCGCCAGCGTGACGGTGGAGAGGAAGAAGAAGGCAAAGCACCACCAGACCACCGGCAACCGGAGAAAGGCCAGGTCGGCGCCGGCCGGTGCGTCTTCGTGCCGCTCCACCACCCGGGTCTGCAGCCAGTCGCGTTGCCAGAACAGGATGCCGAGCACGACCGCATACAGCACCGCCGCCGCGTGGTAGGCCGCACGCCAGTCGGCCAGGGCCGTGATGCCGACCAGAAAGGCCGGTGCCAGCGCCCAGCCGAGGTTTCCCGTGATGCCATGGACGCTGAAGGCGTGGCCGAGCCGCTGCGCCGAGACACGCTGGTTCAGGATCGTGAAGTCGGCCGGATGAAAGGGGGCATTGCCCAGGCCGGCCAACACCGCCACCAGCACCAGCCCGCTGTAACCGGTGGCCAGCGACGCCGCCAGCGACGCCAGGAAAAAGCAGGTGATGGCCGCGAACAGCACCGGGCGCGCACCCATGCGGTCCACCACGAAGCCGGCCAGCGCCTGACCGACCCCCGAAATCACGAAAAAAATGCTCATGAGCAGGCCGACATCGGCGTAGCTCAGACCGAAATCCCGGATGAAAACCGGGAACAGCGGTGCCAGCAGCAGGTGTGAGAAGTGTGAGGTTCCATGCGCCAGCCCCACCAGGCCGATGACGACCGCATCGTCTTTCAGCGGCACCGGATCGGGCTGTGGCAACGCATCAATGGTGGCGGTACTCATCTGCCCGCCCCGGCCGGGTCGGGCAGCACCTCCTGCACGCGTTCTTTCGGCCGGCACAGGCGCACGCCCAGCGGCGTCACCACAATGGGGCGTTCGACCAGCACCGGGTGCTCCACCATGGTGTCCAGCAACGCGTCATCGCTCCACGACGGATCGGCCAGGCCCAGTTCGGCATACAGATCACCCTTGGCACGCAGCACGTCGCGCGGCCGCAGGCCCATGGCCTGCAGCAGCGCCTGCAACTGCTCGCGGGTGTAGGGCTGCTTGAGGTATTCCACCACCTGTGGCGCGTGGCCGGCTTCGCGCAGCATGGCCAGCACGTTGCGCGATGTGCTGCAGGCAGGGTTGTGATAAATCGTGACCGGGAAGGATGAGGACATGGAACTGGCTTCGTTCTTGCTAGGACCGGATGGAAACCGCGAGCATAGCCGGGATGTCAAAAGACCGTCATGACACGGGGACAAAATCCGACGAGGCCACCACCGACGACAGCACAGCAGGGGAACCCCGCCATGACCGACATCTGCGTGTCACGAACATCCGCCTGTCTGGCCAGGACGCGCCGGGCCTGGGAGTTGCTGCCATTCCCCCATTTGCTGGGACGGCAGGCGCACAGCCTGATCCTGCTGGCCAATGGCCGGCGCAGCCTGCGCGAGCTGTCGCTGCTGATCGGCGACGACGTGGTACCGGTCGCACGCCAGTTGCTCGACACGGGCCTGCTGCAATTGCAGTGTCCCTCCGAGGCCCCGCCGGCAGACTGACGCCACCTTGCCACGGCTGCCGCCGTCACATCCAGCGGCGCAGCAGGCCCATCAGCCGGCGCAGGCGCGGGCCGTACGGCGGATAGAACAGATGCCCCATGGCCCAGCGCGATTGCAGCAGTTCGGGCTTCTCGTGCGTGAAACGCAGAAAACCGGTTTCGCCGTGGTAGGCACCCCAGCCGCTCTCGCCGACACCGCCGAACGGCAGCCCCTCGTGCGTGATGTGCATCAGCGTGTCGTTGACAGTGACCCCGCCGCTGACCGTTCGCGCCAGCACTCGCTCACGGGCACCGCGGTCCTGCCCGAACCAGTACAGGGCCAGCGGTCGCGGGCGGGCGTTGATGAGGGCAATGGCCTCATCGGCCGAATCGCAGGGCAGCACCGGCAGTATCGGGCCGAAGATCTCCTCGCGCATCAGCGCACCATCCGGACCGGGCTCGAACACCAGGGCCGGCCGCATCTGGCGCGGGTGGTGGCCTTGCGGTGCATCGGGCACCGCGGCCTCCACCACCCGGGCGCCCTGTGCCCGGGCGTCGTCGAGCAGCCGCTGCAGGCGCTCATGGTGCCGTTCGCTGATGATGGCCGCGTAATCGCGGTGGCCCGGCAACGTCGGAAACAGGCGCGCCACCGCCGCTTGCCAGGCGCGTCCGAACGCCGCCTCCTGTCCGCGCGGCAGCAGCAGGTAATCGGGTGCGATGCAGGTCTGTCCGGCGTTGAGCAGCTTGCCGTGGGCAATTTTCACGGCGGCGGCATCCAGGTCGGCCGAGCGGTCGATGATGCAGGGTGACTTGCCGCCCAGCTCAAGCGTGGTCGGCGTCAGATGGCGGGCAGCGGCTTCGGCCACGCGCCGGCCGATGGCCGTCGAGCCGGTGAAGAACAGGTGATCGAAGGGCAGCCCGGCGAATTCGGCCGCTACCCCGGCCCCACCGTTGATCACGCAGAACTCGTCGGACGCGAAGCGCTCGTGAACCAGCCGGGCCATGAGTGCCGAGGTGGCTGGTGTCAGTTCGCTGGGCTTGAGCATCACCCGGTTGCCCGCCGCCAGCGCCATCAGCGCCGGGCCGAAAGACAGCTGCAGCGGGTAGTTCCAGGGCGCGATCACCCCGACCACACCCAGCGGCTGACGCCGGATGCGCGCCGATGCCGGCCACAGGTACACGGGCGTGGACACGCGCCGGGGCCGCATCCAACGAGGCAACTGGCGCCGGACCTGGCCGATCATGGCGCGCAGCACGAACAGGTCGGCCACTTCGGTCAGTTCGCGCGAGCGCACGCCAAAGTCGGTCCGCACGGCCTCGCACCAGGCATCCAGATGCGTTTCGAGCAGCGCCTGCAGGCGCTCCACGCGGTCGCGGCGGGCCTTCAGGCTGACGTCGGGCTGCGCACGACTGGCCTGAAACTGGGCATCGAACAGTGACCGCATGGGCGTCTCCGGGGCTATCGGCGTCATGCGACGATGGTAGGTCCTGGCGCCATTGGCGACCCGTGCGGCCCGTCGCGCCCGCGTCTCAGGCGCTCACGGGCTCACGCGCCTGGACATCCTCCGGCGGCTGCTCGGCCATGGCCCGCAGGGCCTGCGGCACCACCGGCCGGGTGGCGACCGGTCGCAACCAGCGCTGGGTCAGCAATTTCTCGCAGACGCGCCGTGTCATCGTGTGGGCACGCCCGCCCCGGCTGGTGAACATGAACAGGCTGCCCTTGGTGCTGGCCCATACCAACTGGGCCCGCAGCCACCGGCCATCCGAAAACAGGTCGACCCAGCCGCCCACGTGCAGGCTCGCCAGCAGCGCCGCCAGCTCGTCGGCCGGGACGCCATCCTGCTGCGCCACCGCGGTGCCGCCAGCGCCAGCGCCGGCGTCACCGGCACCCAGCTCACCGTGTCCGCTCGGCAGCGCCTCAACGAAACCGGCCGAGGCCAGCTCGCGCTCGCCGATCCAGGGCTGCTCCGGTGGCCGGGGCTTTTGCTGTTCGGGGGTGGCCACGTCCAGCGCCGGGTCGGGCACCTCGCTCTCGCCCCCGATCTCCAGCGGCATGGAGCCGGACGTCGCATGGTCGGTGCGGGCCTTGAGCCGGCGCAACTTGAGCACCGGCTCATGCAGCTTGAGCAGCGCATCAAAAAACGTCTGCGTTTCCTCGGGCGATTTGCCCAGCATGTCCAGCCCCTTGCGCAGGGTCTGCAGCATGCCCGGAACGATCTCGAACAACTGCCTGGGCTGGCGCAGCGTCACCTCCCGGCGCGTGCTCCACAGCAGATGACTGATGACCTTGCGGAAGCCGAACGGGTCGGGTCCCTGATCGGCATGGGTCAGTTGCGCCGATGCGATCACCAGCGACCATGAGCCATAGAGGAAATCCAGCACAATGCCGGGTACGTTGTAGATATCGGGGCGATGGCTGATTTCCCAGGCAATCTGGTCGGCCAGTTCCTGCCGAGCCTCGGCAAAGCGCAGGGCGTCAAGCTGGCGCTGCTTGCGGGTTTCCTCCTCGGCGTCGGCCCCCTGCCACTGCGCCTGCAGGTCGGACAATGCTTGCGCGAAGGGCGCGGCATCGGCCGATGCGGCCGCGTTGAGTGTCGCGACTTTCTCGCGCAGGGGCTCGAAGAAAGCCTCGAACTCGGGCGAGAACTCGTCGTTGTAGCGGAAGCTGCGCTGGGCGACGTTTTCAATCAGACGGCGCGCGGGATGCTCGTCCTGACTGAAATAGCGCGGCTGTGCCATCGCCAGGCGCAACAGCGCCGGCTCCAGGGCCACCACCGCCTCGCGCACCGGCGCCAGCAACAGCGGATCGCGCGCCACCTGGTTGACCAGCTTGCGAACCACATCCAGGCCTACCGCCTGCGATACCTTGTCCGCCTGGTGTTTGAGTTCGAGCAACACGCGCGAACGCTCGTGTGGCGCCGCGTACGTACCCCAGCGTTCGGTGCTGAGTTGCGAGCCGGCATTGACCAGCCGCGCCGGACGTTCGACCACGGGCAAATCGCGGTAGCGGTTGAGCTCGCGCTCGATCACCACCTCATCGAGCTGCGGCAGCGCGGCCTGCGCATCCACACGCGCCAGCTCGCGGCGCACCTGCTCGTAATAACTGTTGTCCAGACGGGCGTCGAACACGCCGTCCTCGTCGCTCAGGAAGGCCCGCATCACCTCGTGCTGCAGCGGTGTCTGCTCGCGCGCCAGGTCGCCCATGCGCAGGCTCATCGGTGGCAGCTCGGGACGCTCATGCAGCGAGCCCTCGCTGCCCCATGAGGTGACACCGGCGCCGTCTTCCAGCCGGCCACCCGAGGACAGCGGCGCCATTCTCGAGGACGAAGGCGAGTCCGCCACCAGACGGATGCGGTAGCTGGCTTCCAGCACATTGGCGCGCTGCAGCATCAGGGCCACCTGCTCGTACAGCTGTGACAATTCGCGGGCCAGCGGCGGTGCCACATGCTGCAGCCACAGCGTACGCACCTGAATGTCGGTTTCGCGTTCGGACATCAGGTCGCGCAGGGCACGCACGAACACCGACGGCCGGATCGGATTTTTCTCGGCATGCACCGTCTCCAGGCCGATGAGCGAACTCATGCGCGCATCCACCATGGCCAGTTCCTGCTCCACCGCGGGCATCAGGGCCTGCAGCAGCCGGGCCGCTTCCAGCGACTCGTTGATCGCCGAATCGTCCACCAGTTCCAGCAACGAAGAGTCGGACAGGCGCGACAACGCCGAGGTGTTCCCTTCTTCGCTGCCCAGCCGGAACGCCTGCTCCAGCCGTCCCGGGTAGTGGGCCGTCAGCACGCCGCGCTGCTGCTGCAGATTCCACCACGCGCGGGCCATGCGCTCGCGCTCCATCACCTCGCGCCCCTGGTTTTCAGCCTGCTGCAGGCTGCTGACGGCCGCGTCGATGCAACGCCCGAGCAACAGGGGCGTTTCACGCAGGATGCGGGCAAAGCATTGATCGAGCAGTGAAGAATCCGCCGACATATCCTGAACCAACGAAGCAATCCACAGATTGCAGAGAACCTGTCAGGTTATACCCGCGTCGCGCACCCCAAAAGTCGTCAGAGTGGCACGACCGCCACGGACAGGGGTCCTACCGGCCACAATCAATTGAAACGATTGGTTACTGACGTGTCAGGAATCCATAAATGATTACAAAAGCATGCATTCCGCCGGAATGCATGCTTTGCGCCCCACGTCAGGCCTGCACTTCAGGCTCGCCGAACTCGAACACGCCCGGATGGCGCACCGGGTCCACCGTCACCGGGATCACCGACTTGGGCGGGTAGCGGCCTTCGAGCAGGTAGCGCGACAACGGGTTCTCGATCCGCTGCTGGATGGCACGCTTGAGCGGCCGTGCGCCGAACACCGGGTCGAAGCCGACCTTGGCCAGCTCGGCCATCGCCGCCGGCGTGACCTCCAGGCGCAGGTCCATCTTGTGCAGGCGCTCCTGCAGCGACCGCAGCTGGATGGCCGCGATGGCTTCGATGTGCCGCGCGTCGAGCCCGTGGAACACCACCGTTTCGTCGATGCGGTTGAGGAACTCGGGCCGGAAGTGCTGCTTGAGCTCGCCCCACACCGCCTCCTTGATCTCCTCGGCCGGCTGCCCCACCATCGACTGGATCAGGTGCGAGCCGATGTTGCTCGTCATGACGATGACCGTGTTCTTGAAGTCCACGGTGCGCCCCTGGCCGTCGGTCAGACGTCCGTCGTCGAGCACCTGCAGCAGCACGTTGAACACGTCGGGGTGGGCTTTTTCCACCTCGTCGAGCAGCAGTACGCTGTAGGGCTTGCGGCGCACGGCTTCCGTGAGGTAGCCGCCTTCTTCATAGCCCACATAGCCCGGCGGCGCGCCGATCAGGCGGGCCACGGAGTGCTTCTCCATGAACTCGCTCATGTCGATGCGCACCAGGTGCTCCTCGCTGTCGAACAGGAAGCCGGCCAGCGCCTTGCACAGTTCGGTCTTGCCCACGCCGGTCGGGCCCAGGAACAGGAACGAACCCGTGGGACGGTTGGGATCGGACAGGCCCGAGCGCGAGCGGCGGATGGCGTTGGCCACGGCCGAGATGGCCTCGTCCTGACCGACCACGCGCTCGTGCAGCTTGTCCTCCATGCGCAGCAGCTTGTCCTTCTCGCCCTGCATCATCTTGGCCACCGGGATGCCCGTGGCGCGGCTGACCACCTCGGCAATCTCCTCGGCACCGACCTGGGTGCGCAGCAGTTGCCGGGCCGGCCCTTCGGCGGCCTTGCCGGCTTCCTTGGCCTGCGCCTCCTTGAGCTGCTTCTCCAGTTCGGGCAGCTTGCCGTATTGCAATTCGGCCACCTTGTTGAAGTCGCCCTTGCGGGTGTACTCCTCGATCTGCAGGCGAAGCTTCTCGATGTTTTCGCGCACCTGTGCACTGCCCTGGGCCTGGGCTTTCTCGGCTTTCCAGATCTCTTCCAGATCGGCGGCTTCCTTCTGCAGGCGTTCGATCTCTTCCTCGATCAGCTCCAGACGCTTCTGCGAGGCTTCGTCGGTTTCCTTGCGGATGGCCTCGCGCTCGATCTTGAGCTGGATCAGCCGGCGGTCGAGCCGGTCCATGACCTCCGGCTTGGAATCGATTTCGATCTTGATCTTGGCCGCAGCCTCGTCGATCAGGTCGATGGCCTTGTCGGGCAGGAAGCGATCGGTGATGTAGCGATGGCTCAGCTCGGCCGCGGCCACGATGGCCGGGTCGGTGATGTCCACGCCATGGTGCACCTCGTACTTCTCCTGCAGGCCGCGCAGGATGGCGATGGTCTGCTCCACCGTGGGCTCGTCCACCAGCACCTTCTGGAAGCGCCGCTCGAGCGCGGCGTCCTTCTCGATGTACTTGCGGTATTCGTCGAGCGTGGTCGCACCGATGCAGTGCAGCTCGCCGCGCGCCAGCGCCGGCTTGAGCATGTTGCCGGCATCGATGGCACCCTCGGCCTTGCCGGCGCCAACCATGGTGTGGATCTCGTCGATGAACAGGATGATGCGGCCCTCGTCCTGGGCCACTTCCTTGAGGACGGACTTCAGCCGCTCCTCGAACTCGCCGCGGTACTTGGCACCGGCCAGCAGGCCGGCCATGTCGAGCACCAGCACCCGCTTGTCGCGCAGCGTCTCGGGCACCTCGCCGTTGACGATACGCTGCGCCAGGCCCTCAACGATCGCCGTCTTGCCCACGCCAGGTTCGCCGATGAGCACCGGGTTGTTCTTGCTGCGACGCTGCAAGACCTGGATCGCGCGACGGATCTCGTCGTCGCGGCCGATCACGGGGTCGAGCTTGCCCTGGCGGGCGCGCTCGGTCAGGTCCAGTGTGAACTTCTTCAGCGCCTCGCGCTGGCTCTCAGCCTCGGGGTTGTCCACCTTCTGACCGCCTCGCACGGCGGCAATGGCCGTTTCCAGGCTCTTGCGCGACAGACCGTTTTCGTTGGCGATGCGACCGATATCGCCCTTGGCGTCGGCCGCGGCCAGCAGGAACAGTTCACTGGCGATGTACTCGTCACCACGCTTGATAGCTTCCTTCTCGGTGGCCTGCAGCAGCTTGACCAGGTCCGGGCCGGGCTGGACCTGCTCATGCCCCTGCACCTGCGGCAGGCGCTGCACGGCGGCCTCCAGTGCCTGTGTCAGGCCCGGCACATTGACGCCGGCACGCTGCAGCAGCGATGTCGGCCCATCGCTCTGGCGCAGCATCGCCAGCAGCACGTGCGCCGGTTCGATGTAGGCATGGTCCGCCCCCAGGGCCAGGCTTTGTGCCTCGCCCAGAGCTTCCTGGAATTTGGTGGTGAGTTTGTCCAGACGCATATTGAATCCCCCGTAATCGTGAACTGCCATCCATGTGGCGCCCACGCGCCACATTTCAAGATCCGGTACCCCCGCCGCGGCCGAGGGCCTTCAGCGCCAGTAGGCGTATGTCCAGGCCGGCCGGAAGCCGAAGCGGGTGTAGAGTGCGATGGCACCCTGGTTCGAGGCCTCGACCTGCAGGAAGGCCTTGTGCATGCGCCGCTCCAGCGCCTTCAGGGCCATGGCCCGCAGAATGCCCGAGGCCAGCCCCCGCCCACGCGCCTTGGGCACGGTGCGCATGCCGTGGATGCCCAGCCACCCCTCGCTCAGCGAGGCCATGCCGACCGCCTGTGTCTCGCCCACCATGCGCACACTCGCGTACAGGCAGCCCTTGGCCCGCGTCATCAGGCGGGCACGGTGGGCGCCGTCCTCCGCATCGAAGCCTGGGCCCACGTAGGTGGCCATCCAGTCCTCATCGGGCTCGGCGGACAGATCGCAGGAGGCCACCGCCGGCACCGACAGCAGACCGGCCAGCGGTGCCGTCATCACATGGGTCGGCTTGCTGCGCAGGAATCCGCGGTCATCCAGCGCCTGATGGACCGCTTGCCACGACGGATCATCGGGCACACGGAACCAGGGTTCGAACCCTGCCTTCGTGTAGAAGCCGTCGATCTTGGCGATGTCGTCCGGATCGGGTCGGTCATGCCGCAGGGGCACGGCGCTGCGCGCGCGGCCCACGGTGCCGTGATCCATGGGCAGCAGCCAGTCGCGCCAGGCCTTCATCTGGGGGGCGGAACCGCCTTGAGCGTGGCGCGCTCCAGTGCGGCGATGTCCTCGGGTTTGAGCGGCATCCGGCCTTCCTCCGGCTCTCAGGTGTTGGGCTGGTGTATGCCCCAACGCGCCAGCGCCGCATCGTCGGCGGCACGCGCATCGACCCAGCGCGCGCCCTCCGGCGTGAGCTCCTTCTTCCAGAATGGCGCCTGGGTCTTGAGGTAGTCCATCAGGAACTCGCAGGCCTGGAAGCTCTCGCCGCGGTGCGCGGACGTCACCGCCACCAGCACGATCTGGTCGGCAGGCTGCAGCAGCCCGACGCGGTGGATGACGCGCACCCCACGGATGTCGAAACGACGGCAGGCCTCGTCGATCATGCCCTCGATGGCCTTCTCGGTCATGCCGGGGTAGTGCTCGAGCTCCATCGTGGCCACCGACTCGCCACCGCTGTGGTCGCGCACCGTGCCGACGAAGGTACAGACGGCACCGACACCGCCATCGCCCCTGCGCAGGGCCGCCACCTCGGCAGACAGGTCGAAGTCCCCGGTCTGGATGCTGACCCGCCCCGTCATCGCATCAGCCTCCGGTCACGGGCGGGAAAAAGGCCACTTCGGCGCCCTCGGGCAGCGCGGCAGACTCGTCGCACATCGCCTGGTTCAGTGACACACGCACCGCCCGTCCACGCGCCAGCGCCTCGGCATGGGCACCGCCACGGGCCACCAGCTCGTCGCGCAGTTCGGCAAGCGTGCCGGCCGCCGTGTGCCACGGCTCGCTGCCCGTGCCGATCACCTCGCGGATCGAAGCGAAATACCTCAACTGGATCTGTCTGGTCGTCATCCCTTCACCACCCTTCAGCGCGCCAGCAGATCGGCCAGCGACAGATAGGGAACGAGATCGCCGTGCCGGATCGTGGCGCCAGCGGGATTGTCCACCAGGCCGTCCGCCCAGACGGTGGACGTCAGCACGCCCGAGCTCTGGTTGGGGTACAGGTCCAGACCACCATTGGCGTTGCGGCGCACGCGCAGGAACTCGCGCCGGCGGTCGGCCTTGGCGACGCTGAAATGCGCCGGCAGCATCACCGGCCGCACGGCCGGCTTCCAGTAGCGCTCGGCCGCACCCTGGAGCTTGAGCAGGAACGGCCGCACCAGCATCAGGAAGGTCACGAAGCTGGACACCGGGTTGCCCGGCAGGCCGATGAAGTGGCAGGGCTGCGCCTGGCTGGCACCCGCGCCGGCATCGCGGCGGATGGTCCCGTAGGCGAACGGTTTGCCCGGCTTCATGGCAATCTGCCACAGATCGAGGCTGCCCAGCGCCTGCACGGCGGGCTTGACGTGGTCTTCCTCGCCCACCGATACCCCGCCACTGGTCAGGATCAGGTCGTGGTGATCGGCGGCCGTCTTGAGCGCGGCCAGCGTCGCCTCGCGGCGGTCGGGCACGATGCCCAGGTCGCTGACCTCGCAGCCCAGACGCTGCAGCAGCACGCGCAGGAAGAAGCGGTTCGAGTTGTAGATGGTGCCCGGCTTCATCTCGGACGGCGGCAATTCGCCGGGCATGACCAGCTCGTCACCGGTGCTGAACAGGGCCACGCGCGGGCGCGCCTGCACCTGCACCCAGGCACGGCCGATGCCGGCGGCCAGGCCGATGGACGCGGGCCCCAGGCGCTCGCCACCGGACAACACCACGGCGCCACGGGTCACGTCCTCGCCGGCGCGGCGGATCCACTGCCCAGGCCGGGGCACCACGTCGATGTGCACGGCGTGCAGGTCACCGCCGACTTCGCGCGTGTCCTCCTGCATGACCACGGCGTCCGCCCCCTCGGGCAGCGATGCGCCGGTGAAGATCCGCGCGCAGGTGCCCGGCTGCAGCGGGGCTGCCTCGTGACCGGCGGCAATGCGCTGCGACACGGGCAGCACGACGCCGGCTTCGGTCACGTCGGCCAGACGGACCGCATAGCCGTCCATGGCGGAGTTGTCCTGCGGCGGTACATGCAGTTCGGAAACCAGGTCCTCGGCGAGCACACGGCCATCGGACGCCAGCACCGGCACCTGCTCGACCTGCGTGAGCGGCTCGACACGGCCCAGCAGATCCGACAGTGCCTCGTCGAGCGCCATCATGGGGGGGCGGGGTCGTGGTGCGTTCATGGTCCGGTTCTGTCAGTCCCTGCAGTGGTCGGCGATGTAGCGCTGCACGGCGGCCACATCGGGGGCCATCACCTGCACGCGCTTGGGCAAGTCTTCGATACCGACAAAGCGCGCCGGCCGATCAGGCTCGCGGTCCAGCGCCTCCCGGATGGTGTCGGCGAACTTGATCGGCAGTGCCGTCTCCAGCACCACCACCACCTCGCCGGCACGACGACGCTCGCGCGCGACCTTCACGCCGTCGGCGGTGTGGGTGTCGATCATCGTACCGAAGCGCTCCCAGGTATCCTTGATCGTCATCAAGCGGTCGGCATGGGTGCTCTTGCCGCTGACGAAACCGTAGCGCGCAGAGGCCTCGGCAAATACCGGCTCGCTGCCCAGGTCGAAACGGCCCTCGCGCGCGAGCTGTTCGCCGAACAGCGCCCGGGTACGGCCGGCATCGCGGCCAAGCAAGTCGAACACGAAACGCTCGAAGTTGCTGGCCTTGGAGATGTCCATCGACGGGCTGGACGTCTCGTACGTGTCGGCGCTGCCGCGCACGCGGTAGGTGCCGGTGCGGAAGAACTCGTCGAGCACGTCGTTCTCGTTCGTGGCCACGATCAGGCGGTCGATGGGCAGGCCCATCTGGCGTGCCACGTGGCCCGCGCAGACGTTGCCGAAGTTGCCGCTGGGCACGCAGAAGCTGACCGTCTGGTCGTTGGACGTGGTCGCCTGGAAGTAACCGGCGAAGTAGTACACCACCTGCGCCAGCAGGCGCGCCCAGTTGATCGAGTTGACGGTGCCGATCTTGTACTGGCGCTTGAACGCCAGGTCGTTGCTGACCGCCTTGACGATGTCCTGGCAGTCGTCGAACACCCCCTCGACCGCGATGTTGTGGATGTTGGCGTCCTGCAGGCTGAACATCTGGGCCTGCTGGAACGGGCTCATGCGGCCGTGCGGGCTGAGCATGAACACGCGCACGCCCTGCTTGCCGCGCATCGCGTACTCGGCCGCACTGCCGGTGTCACCCGACGTGGCGCCCAGGATGTTGAGCTGCTCGCCGCGGCGCCCCAGTTCGTATTCGAACAGGTTGCCCAGCAGTTGCATGGCCATGTCCTTGAAGGCCAGCGTCGGCCCGTTGGACAGCGCCTCCAGGTAAACGCCCTCCTCCAGCCGCTTGAGCGGAACGATTTCCTTCGTACCGAACACCTCGGCGGTGTAGGTCTTGCGGCACAGGGCACGGAGGTCGTCGGCGGGGATATCATCGATATAGAGCGACAACACCTCGAAGGCCAGCGCGGCGTAGCCCTCGTCGGCCAGCACGCGGCGCCAGCGCGCCAGGGTCTCGCCATCCACCTGCGGATAGGCTTCGGGCAGGTACAGCCCGCCGTCGGGCGCCAGGCCTTCGAGCAGGATTTCGCAGAAGCGCTTGCGCTCCGGGTGGCCGCGCGTGGACAGGTACAGCATCAGTTCAACTCTTCCTTGCGGATGCGGGTGATCGGCGCCAGCACGCTCGGCAAGGCTTGCATCTGCGCGATCGCCTCGTTCATCGTACCTTCGCGCGTGTCATGCGTCAGGATGATCAGATCGGTGGAGGTCGCACCCTCGCCGCCCACCTGGTCGGCCTCGCGCTGCAGCACGGCGTCAATGCTGATGCCTGTGCCGGCAAGCAGGCCGGTCACCTGGGCCAGCACGCCGGCCTGGTCGGCCACCCGCAGACGCAGGTAGTAGCTGGTAATGACCTGCTCCATGGGCAGCACACTCACATCGCGCATCTGCCCGGGCTGGAAGGCCAGGTGCGGCACCCGGTGCTGCGGATCGCTGGTCGCCAGGCGCGTGACATCCACCAGGTCGGCGATCACCGCGCTGGCCGTGGGTTCGCTGCCGGCCCCCTTGCCGTAGTACAGCGTCGTGCCCACGGCATCGCCATTGACCACCACCGCATTCATGGCGCCTTCGACGTTGGCAATCAGGCGCTTGGCCGGCACCAGGGTCGGGTGTACGCGCAACTCGACGCCCTCGCCTTCACGCCGCTTGGTGATCCCCAGCAGCTTGATGCGGTAGCCCAACTGCTCGGCGTAGCGGATGTCGGTGGCCGACAGCCGGGTAATGCCCTCGACATATGCCTTGCCAAACTGCACCGGTATGCCAAAGGCAATGGCGCTCATGATGGCGGCCTTGTGGGCGGCATCCACGCCCTCGATATCGAACGTCGGGTCGGCCTCGGCATAGCCCAGGCGCTGGGCCTCCTTGAGGACCACGTCAAAGTCCAGGCCCTTGTCGCGCATCTCGGACAGGATGAAGTTGGTCGTGCCGTTGATGATGCCGGCGATCCACTGGATGCGGTTGGCCGTCAGCCCCTCGCGCAGGGCCTTGATGATCGGGATGCCGCCGGCGACGGCCGCCTCGAAGGCCACCATCACGCCGTGCGCGGATGCGGCCTCGAAGATCTCGGTGCCGTGCACGGCCAGCAGCGCCTTGTTGGCCGTGACCACGTGCTTGCCCGCAGCGATGGCCTCGAGGACCAGCGCCTTGGCGATGCCATAGCCACCGATCAGCTCGATGACGATGTCGATGTCGGGGTTGGCGATGACCTCGCGCGCGTCGCCCACCACCCGCACACCATCGCCCACCATCGCCTGGGCGCGTGCGGTGTCCAGATCGGCGACCATGGTGATCTCGATGCCGCGGCCGGCACGGCGGCGGATTTCCTCCTGGTTGCGCTGCAGCACGTTGAACACGCCGCTGCCCACGGTGCCGATGCCCAGCAGGCCTACTTGAATCGGTTTCATGATGATGGATCGCTCGTCAAAGATACCTCGGCGACCGGTGCGCGATCGCCCTCGTTGGTCAAAAATGCTCAGGCGGCGGTGCCACGCCGCCGGCGGTACTGTGCCAGGAAATCGGCCAGACGCCGGATCGCCTCCCGCAGGTCTTCCTCGTGCGGCAGGAACACGATGCGGAAATGCTGGTTGTCCGGGAAGTTGAAGCCCGACCCCTGCACCAGCATCACGCGCGTGGCACGCAGCACTTCCATGAAGAACTGGCGGTCGTCCTCGATCGGGTAGATGGCCGGATCGAGGCGGGGAAACATGTACAGCGCCGCCTGCGGCTTCACGCAACTGACACCGGGGATGGCGGTGATCAGCTCGTAGGCCAGGTCGCGCTGGCGGCGCAGGCGCCCGCCTTCCCTGACCAGGTCGTTGATGCTCTGGTAGCCGCCCAGCGCCGTCTGGATCGCATGCTGGCCCGGCACGTTCGACCCCAGTTTGAGGTTGGCCAGCATGTTCAGGCCTTCGATATAGTCGCTCGCGTCCGCCTTGGGACCGGAGACCACCATCCAGCCGGCCCGATAGCCGCACGAGCGGTAGGCCTTGGACAGCGAATTGAAGGTGAGCGTGAGCACATCGGTCGACAGGCTGGCCATCGCAGTGTGCTTCACACCGTCGTACAGGACCTTGTCGTAGACCTCGTCCACCAACAGCACCAGACCATGCTCGCGCGCGATCTGGACGATGCCGAGCAGCAGGTCGTCGGGATAGAGCACGCCCGTCGGGTTGTTCGGGTTGATGACGACGATGCCGCGCGTGTGGGGCGTGATGCGCGCGCGCATGTCGTCCAGGTCCGGCAGCCAGCCGTTGTCTTCGCGGCAGGTGTAGTGCACCGGACGGCCGCCCGCCAGACTGGTGACGGCTGTCCACAGCGGGTAGTCGGGCGCGGGGACCAGCAGTTCATCACCTTCGTCGAGCAAGGCGTTGGTGGCCATCTGGATGAGCTCGCTGGCACCGTTGCCCAGGTAAATATCGTCCAGGGTGACCCCGGCAATGCCCTGCTGCTGGGTGTAATGCATCACCGCCTTGCGCGCGGAAAAGATGCCGCGGCTGTCCGAATACCCTGCCGAATCGGGCAGGTTGCGCGCCATGTCCTGCACCACCTCCTCGGGCGGATCAAAGCCGAACGGCGCCATGTTGCCGATATTGAGCTTGATGATCTTCTGGCCCTCGTCCTCCATCTGCTTGGCCGCGTCCACGATCGGGCCCCGGACATCGTAGAGAACGTTGTTGAGTTTGGCGGACTTGCGGATGGTCTTCACGGTGCCTCCAGGCACGGATACAAGCAGGGATATGCGGGGTGGAACGGGCGGGCATGGCGGGCCGACGCTATATTACGCAGGCCTGCGCGGGAAAACCTGCAATTTGAACACAGATCGCTGGCGCCATCGTGCCGCGCCAGCACCGTCGCCGGGTCACGCCAGCCATGAAACTCCACGCCGACCGCCCCGACCAGTTCAGCATCACCGCCTACGGGCCCGGCTGGATCGCCGTCAATGGTGAACGCCACTCGGGTGCCCTGCTGCTGTCGGCCTTTGCCGGCGTACGCCCCTGGGCCTGCCCCCGCTTCGAGGACCTCGCCGCCGGGCATTTCGAGGCGGTACTGACGCTGGACCCCGTCCCGCCGGAGGTGGTGCTGTTCGGCAGCGGCTCGCGCCTGCGCTTCGCCCACCCGGCCCTGCTGCGCCCCCTGTTCGAGCGGCGCATCGGCGTCGAAACCATGGACACCGCCGCCGCCTGCCGCACGTTCAACATCCTGGCTGCCGAGGGGCGCAGCGTGGTCGCGGCCCTGTTCGTGGACTGAGCGCCTGACGGGCACCGTGACCAATCCCCTGCGAGGGGTATTCATTCGGGGTAAAATAGCAGATTGCTTCCTGCCGTGCAGCCAGCCCGGAACACCCGGTGTTACCACGGTCGCCGTGCACGACGCAATCGGGAAGCCAACGAATCACCACTTACTTACGTCAGGGGCACTCGCAGCATGGCAGTCGTTGTCAACAAACCCATTCCCGAATTCGAAGCCCAGGCCACCGGCGGCATCAAGGTCAGCCACCAGTCGCACCTGGGCCAGACGCTGGTGCTGTATTTCTACCCCAAGGACAACACACCCGGCTGCACGACCGAGGCCATGCAGTTCCGTGACAAGTACAAGGACTTTGTCAAGGCCGGCGCCCAGGTGTTCGGGGTGTCGCGCGACAACATGAAATCCCACGACGATTTCAAGGCCAAGCTGGAACTTCCCTTCGAGTTGATTGCCGACACCGAAGAGAAAATGTGCCACATGTTTGGCGTCGTCAAAAACAAGATCATGTACGGCAAGAAGGTCAAGGGCATTGAGCGCAGCACCTTCCTGATCGGCCCCGACGGCGTGCTCAAGCAGGAGTGGCGCGGCCTGAAGGTGCCCGGCCACGTCGAAGAAGTCCTCAAGGCGGTCAAAGCCCTGAAGAAGGCCGCCTGACCCGCTGCCGCTCGCTGGCAACGGCACGTCACACCGGGGAGCCTGTTGTCCGCCACAGGCGTCGTGCATAATGGCTCCATGACTTCAGGAAGCCGCTCAGCTCCTCGTTGCATTGCCATCCGCACCGCCGTCCCGAAAGCCGCCCGGTCTCCCTGGCGGCTTTTTGTTTTCTGGCTCTCACGCTGAACCGCTGCGCCCATGCCCCTGCCCCCCGCACCCAACAAACGCGCCACCCTGCTCGCTCCCGAGTTCTATCACCTCAAGGCCGCGGCCGACCCACGGGACACCGTCGATGAACGGGAACCGGCTGAGCGGGTCGATGGGCAACCCATGACGGAAGCCCCGGCTGCCACGGCACGCCCGCGCAAACGCCAGACACCGGTGGCCACCGCACCAACTGCACCCCGGGCCAGAGGCACGCGCCGGGCTGGCACGGCACCCGCCGAGAACGAAAAGACCGCGGACACGGCGGAAAACCGGCCGGCGGTGCCCACGCCACCGCCCTCGCCCGCCCAGCCTCCGGCGGCCCGCACGCACGAGACCCGCGCTCGCCCGGTGCGTGGCGGCCGGCAAGGACCGGCGCGCCTGTTCGTCCTCGACACGAACGTGCTGTTGCACGATCCGACCAGCCTGTTCCGCTTCGAGGAGCATGACATCTTCCTGCCGATGATCGTGCTCGAAGAGCTCGATGGTCACAAGAAGGGCATGACCGAGGTGGCCCGCAACGGCCGACAGACCAGCCGCACGCTCGACGCCCTGGTGGCCCAGGCCGGCGGCGACATGGCCAAGGGTCTCAAGCTCTCGGCCACCGGTCACCAGGCAGCCCGCGGCCTGCTGTTCTTCCAGACCGAGCCGCTGACCGACGACCTGCCGGCCAGCCTGCCCCAGGGCAAGGCCGACAACCAGATTCTGGGCGTCGTGCATGCGCTGCGCCAGAAATTCCCGCAGCGCGAGGTCATCCTGGTGTCCAAGGACATCAACATGCGCGTCAAGGCGCGGGCGCTGGGCCTGGCCGCGGAGGACTACGAGAACGACAAGACGCTGGACGACGGCGAACTGCTGTATTCAGGCTCGCTGGCCCTGCCGCAGGACTTCTGGACCCGCCAGAGCAAGACCATCGAAAGCTGGCAGAGCGGCAGCCACACCTACTACCGCGTCAGTGGTCCGGCGGTGAGCCAGTTGCACATCAACCAGTTCGTCTACTTCGAAGCACCGGGTGAACCCTCGCTTTATGCCCGGGTCACCGAGATTCGCGACAAGACCGTGGTGCTGCGGACGCTCAAGGACTATACCCACCTGAAGAACGCCGTCTGGGGCGTGACCAGCCGCAACCGCGAGCAGAATTTCGCCCTGAACCTGTTGATGGACCCGGAGGTCGATTTTGTGACCCTGGCGGGCACGGCCGGCACCGGCAAGACGCTGATGGCGCTGGCCTCGGGCCTGACCCAGGTGCTGGACGACCGGCGCTATACCGAGATCATCATGACCCGGGCCACGGTCAGCGTGGGCGAGGACATCGGTTTCCTGCCTGGTACCGAGGAAGAGAAGATGGGCCCCTGGATGGGCGCACTCGACGACAACCTCGAGTTTCTGGCCAAGGGTGACGGCGGCAACGCCGGCGAATGGGGGCGCGCCGCCACCAACGAGCTCATCCGCAGCCGCATCAAGGTCAAGAGCATGAACTTCATGCGCGGGCGCACCTTCATGAACAAATACGTCATCATCGACGAGGCGCAGAACCTCACGCCCAAGCAGATGAAGACGCTCATCACCCGCGCCGGCCCGGGCACCAAGATCATCTGCATGGGCAACCTGGCCCAGATCGACACGCCCTACCTCACCGAAGGCTCATCGGGCCTGACCTACGCCGTGGACCGCTTCAAGGGCTGGCCGCACAGCGGCCACATCACCCTTGCCCGCGGCGAACGCTCGCGCCTGGCCGACTACGCCAGTGAAGTGTTGTAACTCCCCCCTGCGCGGCGTCAGCCGCGCAGGGGGGTGATCCTAGAAATCATCGCCCATGCCCGCCAGGGTCTCGAAGCGGGTCAGCATGTTCAGGAAGGCGAGCTTGACGGTGCCGGTGGGGCCGTTGCGCTGCTTGCCGATGATGATTTCGGCCACGCCCGGTTCCTTGCAGGTTTCGCGGTTGTAGTACTCGTCGCGGTAGATGAACATGATGATGTCGGCGTCCTGCTCGATGGCGCCCGATTCACGCAAGTCGGACATCATGGGGCGCTTGTCGGTGCGCTGCTCCACCGAACGGTTGAGCTGCGACAGCGCGATCACCGGGCACTGCAGCTCCTTGGCCAGCATCTTCAGACCGCGGGAGATCTCACCCAGCTCGGTGGCGCGGTTGTCGCTGCTGTCCGCATTGGAGCCGCTCATGAGTTGCAGGTAGTCGACCACGATCAGGCCGAGCTTGCCGCACTGGCGCGCCAGGCGGCGCGCGTTGGCGCGCAGTTCACCGGGCGTCAGGCCCGGCGTTTCGTCGATGAACAGCGAAACGTTGCGCAGCTTCTCGATCGCTTCGGTCAGGCGTGGCCACTCGTCGTCGGTCAGTTTGCCGGTGCGCAGGTGCCCCTGGTTGATGCGGCCGATCGAGCCGACAACACGCACCGCCAGTTGCGCCGCCCCCATTTCCATCGAGAACACCGCCACCGGCAGGCCCTCGTTGAGTGCCACGTGTTCGGCGATGTTGATCGCGAAGGCGGTCTTGCCCATCGACGGCCGCGCCGCCAGCACCACCAGGTCACCCGCCTGCAGACCCGAGGTCATGCGGTCCAGGTCGATGAAGCCGGTGGGCACACCTGTCACGTCGTTGGGGTTGTCGGCCATCTCCTGGACACGGTCGAGCAGGTCGACAACCAGCTTGTCCATCGACTGGAAGCCCTCCTTCATCCGCGAACCTTCTTCGCCGATCTTGAAGATCTTCTGCTCCGCCTCGTCCAGGATCTTGGCCACCGGCCGCCCTTGCGGGCTGAACGCCGCCGTGGCAATTTCGTCGCTGACCGCGACCAGCTTGCGCAGAATGGCCCGCTCGCGCACGATCTCGGCGTAGCGCCGGATATTGGCGGCGCTGGGCACATACTGCGCCAGCGAATTCAGGTATGCCAGGCCACCGGCCTCGCCGGCCTTGCCCTGGTTCTGCAGGTGCTCGAACACCGTGACCACATCGGCCGGCTTGCTGGCATTGACCAGCGCCGCCACCGCCGAAAACACCAGCCGGTGCTCGTAGCGGTAGAAATCGGAGTCATTGACCAGATCGGCCACGCGGTCCCAGGCACCGTTGTCCAGCAGCAGGCCACCCAGCACGCTCGACTCGGCCTCGATCGAGTGCGGCGGCACCCGCAACTGGGCGATCTGACGGTCCACACCGGCAGCGCCGGGATCGAAGCCGGGATCGAAAGGAGACAGGTCACTCGAAAAAACGTCGGACATGGCGTCAGGTCAAAAGCACATGACATGGTAAGGCGCGAAAGGCCCCCTGTCATGGGACAAGTCTGTGGATAAGCGGTGCATCCGGCGTGCGCAAGCTGTGCAGCGACAGCCGGCCGGCAGGACCCCACGCGCCACCGGCGCGGGTCACGGATCCGCCAAGGCGTCGCTTGTTGATGCGGGAGCCTGGCAGCAAAAACCGCGCCCAAAAACAAAGGCCGCCAGCCCGAAGACTGGCGGCCCTGGCGGTGAACGCGTCCTGTTACGCGGTCTCGCCCAGCACCGACACGCTGACGTCAACCGTCACGTCGGTGTGCAGGTGCACCTGAACGGTGTAGTCACCGACCAGCTTCAGCGGGCCGTTGGGCATGCGCACTTGCGACTTGGCCACTTCGAAGCCCAGCTTGCCGAGCTCTTCAGCGACGTCGTGGTTGGTGACGGAGCCGAACAGGCGGCCATCCACGCCAGCCTTCTGGGTCAGCTTGACGGTGGTGGCGGCGATCTTCTCACCCAGGGCCTGGGCCTCGGCCAGCTTGGCAGCCGCCACTTTTTCGAGTTCGGCGCGGCGGGCCTCGAAATCGGCGATGGCATCCTTGGTGGCGCGGCGGGCGCGGCCGGTGGGGATCAGGAAGTTGCGGGCGTAGCCGTCCTTGACCTTGACCACATCACCCAGGCCACCCAGGTTCAGGACTTTGTCGAGCAGAATGATTTGCATGATGTCAGCTCCCTTTTCAGACGCGGTGCTGGTCGCTGTAGGGCAACAGGGCCAGGAAACGTGCGCGCTTGATGGCCGTGGTCACCTGGCGCTGGTAGATGGCGCGGGTGCCGGTCAGGCGGGCCGGGATGATCTTGCCGTTTTCGGCGATGAAATCGCGCAGGGTGTCGATGTCCTTGTAGTCGATTTCTTCCACGCCGGCCACGGTGAAGCGGCAGAAACGCTTGCGCTTGAAAAGCAGCGATTGGGTGTTGCGCTTGGGGCGCCGGTCTTTGTTGAAACGCTTGGGTGCAGCCATGATGGGCCTTTCCTATGTCTTGCTGAATGCTTGGATATGGAACACGACGCCTTTGCCGTTGCGGGCATTGCCCAGAAATCCCTCGAACTCCGCCTGCATTGACAGCCCTTGCCGGGCCATCGTCTCGGCCATGGCGCCAAAAGCCACGGCCCGCAGCTGGAGCTTGACGGTTCTGGGGGTGTCCAGCTCGGTGACCACCGATTCGTGCTCCAGCACGAGGTTGATGGCCGGGATGCCTGCCGGGGTGTAGCGCAGGTTCTGCACCTGCACCACCGACGCGGTCAGACGAAGCTGGTTCACCCGCTCAGCCGAGGCGGCCGCCGCCTCAGGCGGAGGCCTGCTCCTGCTGGGACTTGCGGGCTTCTTCGCGCTCGACCGACTTCATCATCGAGGAAGGACCGGTTTCGGCCTTCTTCTTCTGCACGGTCAGTTGGCGCAGCACGGCATCGTTGAACTTGAAGGCGTGTTCCAGCTCGCTCATCACGGCCTGGTCGGCCTCGATGTTCAGGCACAGGTAGTGGGCCTTGGACAGCTTGTTGATCTGGTAGGCCAGCTGGCGGCGGCCCCAGTCTTCAACGCGATGGATCTGGCCGCCACCGGCGGTGATCATGCCCTTGTAGCGCTCGAGCATGGCCGGGACCTGCTCGCTCTGATCCGGGTGGATCAGCAAGATGATTTCGTAGTGACGCATGAACTCTCCTTGTGGATGGAAAAAACCGCCCCCGGCGTCAAACGGAGTGCGGCAAGGCAAGCCTTTTATTTTAGCAACATTTCGGCAGCAAAGATAGGCCGGGTCATCAGCCCCTGGCGTCACCCGCCTCGAGCGGGTAGCGCACACGCTCGACCAGGCGCCGAACCGCCCGGTCCGGCGGCCGGGTAACCAGGCTGACACCGATGATCACCGCAAAACCCAGCGGCACGCCGAAGATGCCGGCAGAAATGGGCTGAATCCCCCACCAGAGATCGACCGGCGACGTAATGCCCAATGCACCACGCAGCCAGGCCTGGTTCATGACCATGTAGTACATCGTGATGCCCAGACCCGCCATGATGCCCAGCGAAGCCGCGATGCCGGTGGTGCGCCGCCAGAAGATGCCCAGCACCAACGCCGGAAAGAAGGTGGCCGCCGCGATGGAAAACGCCGCCGCCACCAGAAACAGGATGTCGGCCGGTTTCTGGGCCGCCACGTAGGCGGCCAGCAGCGTCACGATCAGCAGCAGCACCTTGGAGATGATGACGCGGCGCGCCGTCGCGGCATTCGGGTCGATCATCTTGTAGTACAGGTCGTGACTGAGCGCGCTGGAGATCGTCAGCAGCAGGCCGTCGGCGGTGGACAGCGCCGCCGCCAAGCCCCCGGCAGCGACGAGGGCCGAGACCACATTGGGCAGGCCCGCGATCTCGGGCGTGGCCAGCACCACGATGTCGCCATCGATGCTCAGTTCGTTGAGCTGCAGGATGTGATCGGCGTTGATGTCGGTCACGGACAGCAGCGACGGATCGACCGCCTGCCACGATTTCACCCACGATGGCAACTGGTCGATCGGCATGCCCACCAGCACATGGAACACCTCGAACTTGACCAGCACCGCCAACGCGGGTGCCGTCACGTACAGCAGGAAGATGAACAGGATGGACCAGACCATGGAGTGGCGGGCCCCCCGGACACCGGGCACGGTGTAGCAACGCGCCAGGATGTGCGGCAAACCGGCCGTGCCGACGACCAGGCAGAAGACCAGCGCCAGGAAATTGCGCCGCGACACGTCATACAACGCCTGATCGGCGGGGTCACCCTCCGGGTCACCCCGGAAGTGCTGCCCGTGTGGTGGCATGCCGTTGAGGGGCTGCGCCTTGGCCTGCGCCTGGTGCATCGCCTCCGACCATTGGCGCCGGGCGGAATCGGCATCCCTCGGCAGCATGCCCAGGTTGCGTTCGGCCTCGGCCACCTGTGCCAGTGGTGCCTCGGCCGCCAGCAGGCGGGCCAGATGATCCTGTGCGGCCTGGCGCTGGGCGGCCAGTGAAGCGGCCGGATCGACGAGCTTGGCCGACAGCTCCTCGGCACGCGCGGCGAACAGCCGGCGCACTTCCTGCTCCTTGGGGTCGTCGGTCAGTTCCTTTTCCTTGGCCGTCACCTTCTCCAACTGGTACCCGTAGATCGCCTGCGGCACCGGAATGCCGGTCTGCTTGACGGACAACCAGACCACGGGAATCAGGTAGGCGATGATCAGAATGATGTACTGGGTCACCTGCGTCCAGGTCACCGCCCGCATGCCGCCCAGGAAGGAGCACACCAGGATCCCGCCCAGACCCAGGAAAATGCCCAGCTCAAAGGCGACGCCGATCAGGCGCGAGGTGATCAGGCCCACGCCGTATATCTGCGCCACCACATAGACGAACGAACACAGAATGGCAGCCACCACGCCGAGAAACCTGGGCAGGTGGCCACCATAGCGTTCACCGAGGAAATCGGGGATCGTGAACTGGCCGAACCGGCGCAGGTAGGGCGCCAGCAGCAAGGCGACCAGGCAGTAGCCGCCGGTCCAGCCCAGCACGAAGGCCAGGCCGCTGTACCCCGTCAGGTACAGCGTGCCCGCCATGCCGATGAACGATGCGGCCGACATCCAGTCGGCACCAACGGCCATGCCGTTGTAAATGGCCGGCACCCGCCGGCCCGCGACGTAGTACTCGGTGGCGTCGGTGGTGCGGCTCATGAGGCCGACGGCCGCGTACAGCGCGATGGTCGCCAACAGAAAGACAAAGCCCACGACGTCGCGCGGCAGGCCCAACTGCTCCAGTACCCCGAGCAGCAGGACAAAGGCCAGGAACCCGATCGTGAACCACGCATAGATCCGGTCGAGCTGGTGCTTGAACCGGCGCTGGTCTGCGGCGGGTGTGTGTGCGTCGGGCGTCTCGTGCATGCCCTCAGTCCTCGTGCGCACCGAACCGCTCATCGAGCCGATCCATGTACCAGGCATAAAAACCGATGATCAGCACGTACACCAGCAGCGCGCCCTGTGCCCCGATCCAGAAACTGAATGGCCAGCCAAAAAAACGGAAACTGAGCTCACGGGCAAAAAACGCCACGACGAAGGTGACCAGGAACCAGACCGCGAGCAGCCAGGCCGTGACCCGCAGACTGCTGCGCCAGTGGCGGCTGCGATGGCGCTCTTCCCTGCCGTCGATGTCTGCTTCTTTGTCCATCTTCTTATCCGTGTGATTCCGGCCGCAGCCGTGCCCGCCTCTCAGGACGCCGACAACCCGGTTTCGCTCTCCAGTTGCGCGGCCACCTGTGGCTCGAACTGTCTCAGGTGGCCAATGACCTGGCGCGCTGCCTCGGGATCGTTGCGATCGACATGGACCCTGGCCAGCTGGTACCAGCCGCAGGGATTCATGGGCTGCAATGCCACGTTGCGTCGCAGGGCCGCCGCCGCATCGTCCCAGCGTCGCTGGCGGATCAGGCACAGGCCCAGCCCATACCACGCCCGATCAAACCCGGGGTCGATCGCCAGCGCGCGCCGGAACGCCGCCTCCGCCGCCTCGGCCTGCCCGCACGCCTCCCGCACGAACCCCAGATTGAACCAGTCCGGCGCCTGCGCCGGACGGCACCGGACGAGCCGCTCGAAGTCGGCGCGCGCCGCGTCCGTCCGCCCGCAGGACGCCAGCACATGGGCCCGAGACGCCAGCGCGCCCGCATCGGCCGGATCGGCCCGCAACCGGGCATCCAGACACGCCAGGGCACGCTCGCGCAACCCGAGGGCCAGCAGGCACCGCACCTGCCCATGTGCCCACCACCGGCGCACGCCCGACATCACCGGCACAGATGCACCCCGATGTCCAGGCAGTGGGCGATCTTGGCCCAGACGGCCCCCAGCCAGACGAAGACCAGCCACAGAAAGGCCACCGCCGGCACATGCCGGTCCAGCACGATGCGCGGTGTGAGCCAGCGGGTCAGACGCACGAAGGGAAAGCTGACTTGCCGCAGCAACTGGTACACCAGGTTGTCGCCGCGCCGCGCGCCGGCCAGCAGGCCCAGCACACCCTGCCCGAGCAGCGCCATCAGCGCAATCTCGGCAACCAGCTTGATGGACGATATGAGCAGCAACATCCGAAACCCCGACGAATGGGCCTATTCTTGGCCGTTAGCTGACCGTTTTCTTACGGCCAGCCCTGAACATCGCAACATGGACCGGATACTGCCCGCACAACCCCCACCCCCTGTAATATCGCCCGAGCTTTCTTGATACAGATCAAACCGGTTCCACGGCACGCCAACCCATACGCCGCCAGAACCTCAACATAATGGTCCATCCTACACCCACCCGCCCATGACCGATCTGACTCTGCTGGCAAGCCACCGCGTGTTCAAGCACCTGCCGGCCCCTGAGCGCCAGTCGCTCATGGCACAGATGCGCATCGATCAACACCCGGGCGGCGCCGACATCGCGGACGGCGGGGCCATGGATGACACGGTGTTCTGGATGATGTCGGGACAGGCGGCCATGGTGGACGCAGAAGGGCGTGTCCTGTTCGAGCTGGGTAGCGGCGAACTGTTCGGTGCCGGATTCGGCCCCGGTCTGGCGGTCCATAAAGCAGTGGCCGTAACACCGTCCCGCGTCGCCACCATCGCCGCCACGGCGCTGAGCGAACTGGCCGACCGCGCCCCCGCATTGCGGCACTTCCTGCCGGCGACACTGCTGCAGACCCACGGCGCTCCCCCGCCAGGCGATGCGGCCGGCAGCGGGCGCGATCCGGCCCTGAACCTGATGACCATGCCGGTCCACGCGCTGATCAAGCGCCCGCCCGTCACCCTGGGGCCGGACACCCCGATCCGGGATGCGGCCCGGCTCATGAACGAGCAGCGTGTGTCCTCGGTGCTGATCACCCAGCAGGATCTCCTGTTCGGCCTGGTGACCGACAGAGACCTGCGCAACCGGGTCATCGCCGCCGATCTGGATACCCGCCGACCGATCGCCGACATCGCCACCCTGGCACCGATGACGATCGAGGCGCGTCACCCCGCCTTCGACGCCCTGCTGCTCATGGCCCGGCACAACATCCACCACGTACCCGTTCTCGATGGTCAGCGCATCGTGGGGATGATCACCGCCACCGACCTGACCGAGCAACACAGCACGTCGGCCGTGTACCTGGTCGGTGATGTGTACAAACAACAAGACATCGACGGCTTGCGATCGATCAGCGCCAGGATCGCGACGCTGCAACGCAACCTGGCCGCTGCCGAGGCCTCGGCCTACAGCACCGGGCACATCATCACGGCCATCACCGATGCCATCACGGTACGGCTGCTGCAACTGGGCGAGGCCCGCTTCGGTCCCGCGCCCGTCCCCTACGTCTGGGTGGCGGCCGGCTCGCAGGCCCGCAGCGAACAGACCGCCAAGTCCGACCAGGACAACTGCATGGTGATCGACGACCGCTACGACCCGTCGGCACACGGTGCGTATTTCAGCGACCTGTCCCGCTTCGTCTGCGATGGCCTCGACGCCTGTGGCTATGTGCACTGCCCCGGCGAGATGAT
>Ga0265293_10002762_pt1 | contig 34179 bp, 26 predicted proteins | sample Munlanlewell138R_FD_192505 | JGI IMG/M metagenome (GOLD analysis project Ga0265293, IMG submission 192505) | Leachate microbial communities from a municipal landfill in Southern Ontario, Canada - Leachate well 138R | ecosystem: Engineered > Solid waste > Landfill > Unclassified | place: Canada... | reverse complement strand
TAAGTTTTGCAATAACGGCTTCACCACCTTTCGTTAATAAATATTTATATTATTTTACAAATTTTTATAAAAAACTTTCGACTGTTACTAGCCTCCTCCCTTACTAAGAAATCTTGTTGTATTAAAATTTGCATTGTCTTATGTGTATCTGAAAAAAGAGAGGGAGTGAATATTCTTTAGTGTAAACGGAATAATCCACCAAGTTTTTGTCAATAATTTTACTGCAGCATAATTCTGACATATCTTTTAATCACCCAAAAAATCAGGGTTTGGCTGTGGAATCTTTGCTTCTACACTTTCCCTCCATTTTATTAGCATATTATGCATCTTTGAAGCCAGTTCGGGCATTTGATCTGCCAGATTATTCTCCTCCTCAATATCTTCTTTGAGATTATATAGTTCTAATCTGCCGTCTTCAAAGAACTCTATCAGCTTAAAGTCTCCCATACGCACAGATGACCCAGGTGTTCCTCCCTGATTACCATAATGGGGATAATGCCAGTAAATAGCTTCTCTTTGCAATTTATTCGCCCCTTTAAGCAACGGAAGCATGCTTACACCATCCACATGCTGATCAGGTAAAAGAGGCAAGTCTGCTATTTCCAGAATTGTAGGATAAAAGTCGGGGGACGTCACCGGTTCGTCGCAAGTGCTCCCTGCCTTTACCACCTCCGGCCACTTTATGATCAAAGGTTCACGGACTCCGCCTTCATACATCCAACCTTTTCCTTCACTCAATGGCGAATTACATGTTGGTGAACGTCCAGCACTTGATAAACCTCCATTATCCGAAGTAAATATTATAACAGTATTTTCCGTCTGACCAGTCTCTTCCAGTGCACGTAAAAGTCTTCCTATATTCTCGTCCAGATTGTAAATCATAGCTGCATACACCGGATCTGACTGAATAACTCGCCTTTTTACACGTTCACTTTTTTTATGTTCCGTCAGAAAATATTCACCTTCTACAAAGGGACACATAGCATCTAATCCCATTTCCTTTGCCTTTTTTTCAAATCGCTCCACATCTTCCGGTTTAGCCTGAACTGGAGTATGGACCGTATAATGCCATAGGTTCAAGAAAAACGGCTTTCCGTCATTAGTCTTAATTAAGTCTACAGCCTCATCGGTCAGGCGGTCAGACAAGTATTCTCCATCAGGACCTTCTTTTAAAGTCTCGATTCCATATGGGCTGAAATAACCTTTATGGGGATGTCCCCATGAACATCCTCCTATATTCCTAATAAACCCATGGTTTTCAGGATAGAATGGCTTACCCCCCAGATGCCATTTTCCCACATGCCATGTGTTATAACCACCTTCTAATAATGCCTTTGCCAAGCTCTTTTCCGATAGCGGCAGCTGTTTTAAGTAAGGCACATCTACAAGCTTTCCACGGCATGGATGACAATTACCACCAAAATCAATCCAGTCTGTAACACCTACTGTCGCGGGATATTTTCCACTTAAAATACTGGCTCTTGTAGGCGAACAAACCGGGCAAGCAGCGTAGGCAGCGGTGAATACCATCCCCTCACTCGCTAATTTGTCTATGTTCGGAGTTTCATAAAAGCTGCTTCCGAAGCACCCTAAATCCCTCCAACCCATATCATCAATTAATATAAATATTATATTTGGTTTGTGAATTTCTCTCATTTTGTACCCACCCCAAACAATGTTTTTTCATAGGTTACTTTATACTATCACAATGTTACATACATATAAAAATCTTTTTATAGTTACTTCTTTTCCGACTTCCTGCCGGATTTCCTAAGATGCGAATTAGAAATTAGCGTTCTTTTACAGTCCTTCATTTACAGCATATGCGCAAACAGTAAATTCATACGGTTTTGCGCATATACCATGGCAAGAATATCATTACTTTTTGATGAAGTCAAATTTTCTTCATAGATGAACCAGAAACTATAACATTTCTTATGCTGCTTTTCAGAGTCACCGTATCTATTAAATGAATACACATCTCTACTACAGCTATTTACAGCGAATCATTCTTCTTACTGCCTTCCACTATTATCTGTAACAACGTTCTCCATATTAATATTCTCTATTCGGTTATTTAACTCTATCTTAAACTCTCCGTTATTTTTATGCAGGTATTCTGCCATTGTATCGGATATTTGAACTTCAATAATCACCACATTATATTTTGGATCATCAAATGCACCGAACTCTTCCTGCTGAAGCTTTGTTGCACGCCCATTAATTGCGATGAACAAAACCTCATCGTCAGAAATAGCTGTTCCATCCCCCCTTATTATGTCAACTATTCTATCACCTTCCGGTCTGGTCATATCATATTTTATTTTAAGGCCGGATACTTGCACACCGGAATCAGAGTTATCCTTAAATGTATTTTCAAGTATACTCTTAAGGTCACTTTTAGGTATTTCTAATGTCCATAACTTGCACTTTCTTGACACATTGGCTAGAGTAGTTGTTGTTACATTGCCGGTCAGGATATTATGTAATTGCTTGTGGCTGTGAATAGCAGCTTCTGTACCTGCAAAATCCTTCATTGCATCTGTAACGAAATTACCCAACTCCGATTCGCCATATGGACTTACCAACATATCTTTTGTAATGTCCTTTTCAGTAGTCCCAATTATATCAAAATATGCATAATTTGTGTCTTCATGTGCCTGGGCAATAATTGACTCAATAACCGAGTCAAGCTCAACCAGTTCAGGATCGCTTTCGATATCAGGAGCATAAACAAACTCATGAGTCAGCACAGGTGCGGAATTATCGTTTGAAACAGTAATCCTGGTATGTATAAACCCTTCTCCATGTTTTCCACCTCCCAGTACATCAATTCCGTTCTCATCAGCTACATATATTTTGTGGCTGTGACCTGCATAAAGAGCATCAATTCCTTGCAATTGTTTTGCCAGTTCAAAAATCTCACCTGACTTAACTCCATCCTTTACATTTCCACCATCATGTACAACAGCAAGTACAACATCAGCCATTTTTCCCTCTCTAATTTGTGCAGCATATTTATTAATCTCAGTAACCGGATCAAGTGCAATAAATTTTTCCGGTGCCCTATCCTGCTGAGCCGCTAATGTTTCTTTGCCTGCTGCACTGATAATTGCAATTTTCACACCATTTTTTTCATATATTTTGTAGGGTTCATAAAATAATTCATTTGTATTGGTATCAAGTAAATTGCAGCATAATATCTGAATTTGAGAATCGCCTAAGGTTATATTGTTTATTATATCCATATCCCAATAAAATTCATGATTGCCAAGGGCAGTCATTTCCATTCCTATCCGCTCAAGTATGTATCTTGTAGGCAATCCATTCAGCTCTTTGGACATAGGTGGAACATCAAATAAATCCCCACACCCTAATACAAGGCTTCCATCAGTTAAAAGACTTCCATCAGTGCTTGCCCCGGTTATCTTTTTAACCTCTTGGTAGAGAGCTGATGCAACAGGAAAAAAATTGGTTGCTTGTATTTGAGCATGAAAATCTGTAATTTCAATGATATCTACTGTTCTCGCATCAGCCGGTTCACCTAGGCTTTCATCTACCACATCAGAAGCGCCGGTTTCATTTGATTGAGCTTCAGTTTCTGTTGTCTGACTTTTGGATGCAGTTGTTTCGCTTGTAGTATCAGTTGATACAATAAAAGGAGTGCACGATGTAAAAGCCAGCATAACAATGGTTACTATAACCAACATTTTGAAGATACTACCATATAAATGTTTACTTTTCATTTCTTTTATCAATCCTTTCTATTCTCTTAATTTAATAGTTAATTGTGAAACTCAAAACCCTTAAATTTCAACGGGTCTAGCAATATTTTTCTATATAACTCCTCACTGAAATGTGGTATAATATAACTGATAAGTAACATTATGTCACGTACAGTGAGGAGCTATAATCTTATGTCACCAAGACCGAAACAGTTATCACTTAACGACATTTTTACCGACTGTCTCGAATCCTTTACTAACGACAAACCACGGTTCTTCACCCTTCTCGACGAAAATCTCGACCTTGATAGCCTCATTCCAGTAACATTCTGGTATCATTTCTATCAGCATGAAGGCCGCTTACGCATCAATGCCAACGCACGCATTCGCAAATCCTGAGGTCAAGCAGATGTACATCAATGGGCATTTCTGCTACGCACACAAATTCGGAATGATTACCAACGGGCTTGGTATAGTGCGCGACATTGCCTTCTATGATGCGGATTATATCGCTGCCCATCCGGAGATTGAAGTCAGCAAGAAGTCTGACGCTCCTGACGAGGACAAGTCCCTCGCTGATGCCAAGGCCCTGGTCCCAACCCTCGAAGACTTTTTCAAGAAACACCCTGACTTTAAACCAAGTGTGTTCCTTGGGGACTCTGCTTTTGACTCGATTGATATCTACGGAAAACTCCTCGGACAAGGCGGTATCGGTTTTGAGAAAGCGTTTATACCATTGAATCCAAGGTCATCTCTCTCATACCCGGACTGCACGTTGAATGACGAAGGTATACCATGCTGCCCCAATGACACAGCGCTTCCCATGAAACCGGAAGGTAATACATCACATCTGCGTTGTGGCAGTCCGACATTTAAGTTCGTCTGCCCCAAGATGTCTTGGCAGAAATGCGAGGATGGAAAATACCGGCGCCGCACTTCGTGTGAAAACCCGCGCGCGTTTGATAAACTAACTCTTTCCCCCCACTGATAGCCTGATTTCTATAACACCTTATATACATGTCCTGCTTCTTTCGCTCAATTAATTCCAACAAGCTTAAGACTCATACTTATCTTTCAAGCATAGCACTTGCATATATTTTTTTATGAAACTCTATGCTTTCATCATGGTTCTGGTAACCAGGAGGCGGCAAAACTGCCCCAATTGACCAGTCATCTTCAGTCTTTTCCATTACCTCCTTCAGACGCATTCTCAAACCATAAACAACGTTGAGATAATCCACATTATTTATACAATTATATTTCTCTTCCGGATCCTTGATCAAATCATAGAGTGCAAAAGGAACCCCACATTTTTCCACATATAAGTACTCTCTTGTTCTTAATCCTCTTTCAGGATACTTTTTATGCTCCTGCATATCCAATACTCTGCATGCATCATCATATACTTTAAGTAGCTGATAATAAACGTACTCTTCACGTTCTGGATCCTTTCCATTGATCAGAATATTTTTAATGCTCTTTCCTTGAACACATTGGGGAATATCCAATCCACACATTTCCAGTATGGTAGGCATCAGATCCACAGAAGGATCAACCAACTGGTCAATCACTTTACCATGCGGTATAAGCGATGGATAGTGAACTATCAAAGGAACGTGCATAGAAGCGCTGTAGTAAGAGGATTTGTATTTTAGCCCATGCTCACCGCACATGTCACCATGATCACTTACAACGATAAAAATAGTATCATCCAGAACATTGTTTTCTCTTAACCAATTTGTTAAACGTTTAAGTTGCATATCTACACATGCAATTAAACCATAATACTTTGCCCGGTAAGCTTTAGCATTTTTAACTTCCCAAGGGGGGACAGTATCCGGCAACTCGACTTCATCAGGTGAATATAAGCTGCGATAATGTTCAGGCGCCGAATCAAGAGGTGTATGGGGAAGACCCAAGCATACCATTCCCATAAAAGGTTTCGCTTCATTAATTGATCGGGACATGAAGTCGATAATATGATCCGTTTGATATTCGGGTTCATATTTTTCTGATCTGTAAGGCTGTGAATCATCGTCCCGGTAATAGATTCCATTTAAATAGTCATGTCCCCTGCTATAGCCAACAAAATCCTCAAAACCCAGCCTGTACTCTTTGGGAACAAAATCAAATTTTCTACCACCGTTCAGATGCCATTTACCAAACCACCCGGTATTATATCCTGCTTTATTCATTAGTTCCGGAAGAAAAACTTGATCAAGCGGTATAGGGTAGTGATTTGTAAACATGCCGTTTTTGTGTGGGTATTTCCCGGTCATTAGCGAAGCACGAAAAGGACAGCATAAAGGGAACGACGTAAAAGCACCTTTAAAATAAGCACCATTTTGAGCCAAGTAGTCAAACCCAGGTGTTTTAACTGTCGGATTACCAGCAAAGGATGTACAATCATATCGCATTTGATCAGGATATACTAATAGCACATTTGGTTTTTTCATACTGCACTCCTCTCTTTTAAGATATTTATTTTTTATCAACTACCGGTTACTGTTCGTAGGTAGTATGATTTTATGGACAACATCTCTAGCCTAAAAGTATTCATATGTTTTCATTCATTTATGATGCAAGCTTACTTGTATGAATGTCTAAACAGCAAAACATTTTAGGCTACCTTCTTTTTCTAGCTGTCAAGCTTATGCCCCCATGAATATATTGTGGGTTCCTTCTCACCGGCTTTTACCATACGTCTTTTTAGTTCATCTCTTAGTACCTTGCGTACCTCTTCATATTCTGCCTTATCAACAAGATTATTTTCCTCAATTGGATCAGCAACCAAATCAAACAAATACTGCTCAACGTATTCTTCACTATCCGGTAAGGAGTTTTTTAGCATGTTATGATATTGCTGTGCATCAAATTTTTCTGCCATATGCAGTAGCTGTTGCCTATGCGGGGCATGTACACAGTATTTCCAACGCTTTGTCCTGATTCCCCTAGCAAGCTCAGTTTCACTAATCTGATAAAACACACTATCCTGCCACTTCTTTCCTTCTAATATATTTTGAAGCGGTTCTTCACGCATGGATTCGGGTACATTAAGACCTGCAAGCTCCATTATTGTAGGAGGCAAGTTTATAAGACTGACAAGCTCTGTATAGGTCTTTCCTCCAGCAAATTCTGCTCCCTTTATAATCATAGGTATACGCAGACTGGAATCAAAACACTGGCGTTTATATTCGCCTTCTCTTGTTTTAAAGTGATTACCATGGTCACTAGTATAGACAATAACCGTATCATCGTAAATTCCTTTTTCCTTGAGTGTATTAATAATTCTGCCTAGGTTGTAATCCAGGCTATGGCAGCTTCCAAGATAATCAGGATAGTTTTCTTTCCAATCACCTTCATATTCTCCTACCAACAAATCCTTTGGAACCTCATAATCTTTAAATTTTTCTTTCGAGCCGTCAGGACCTTCACAAAGATTTGTATCATTCTGCTGATGAGGCTCTATATATGAAATAAACAGGAAGAAAGGATCTTCACTTTGTTTTTTTCTGATATAAGATATAGCATAGTCTGTCATGCAATCTACCCTATAGCCTACAAAATCCATCCGGTTTCCATCTTTATCAAAAACATATCCGTCATAACCATGAGAAGTAAATTCCAGCACATCAGCCATAGCAATATAATCCTTGTACCCGCCTCTGCGTTCTTTTGGAATTGGTTTTGTTATGAATAATTCATTAGCATGATGGTGGCTGGCAAGATGCCATTTGCCAACATAGGCAGTTTCGTATCCTGCTGCATTCAGCCTTTTTGCAATTGTATCCTCGTCCTCTTTAAGAGGTCTCCTATTTACAAAACATCCTGTTTCAGTAGCATATTTCCCTGTTTGCAAGCAGGACCTTGCCGGTCCGCACACAGGCTGGCAGGTGAAAGCATGCTCAAATTTCACACCCTCCCTTGCAAGTCTGTCAAGGTTTGGTGTTACATCCAGCTTCTGACCATAGCAGCCAACCGAATCATACCGCTGCTGATCAGAAAAAAATACAATAATGTTTGGTCTTTTTTTCATTTGATTTTACCCCCGTAAATACTCTTTTTTCTTAACTACAGCCCTAATAAAAAACCATTTATCTGCCAATCATCTTAGTTTTATCTTTTTATCATGCCTGCACCATAATCATCATTATTGAAATATGCATTCGCTCCATGCTTACGGTAATAATGGCGGTTCAGCATATATTCCGGCAGAAACTTAGGGTCGTGAGAAATACTGTACATATTCACAGCCATTTTTGATACTTCTTCAAGCACTACCGACTTATGAACTGCATCCCATGCATCCCCTCCCCATGTGAACGGACCGTGGAAAGGTGATAGCGCAGCTGGAACTTCCAGTGGCTTTATATCATGCTCCTTAAAGTATTTTACAATCGCCATACCTGTATTCCACTCATAGCTTCCATCCACTTCTTCTGCTGTCAATTCGCCAACACATGGAACTTCCCTGGCAAAATAGTCTGCATGTGTAGTCCCAAAGCATGGAAGAGGCTTACGAAGCTGCGCAAGTACAGTTGCATAAGTGGAGTGAGTATGCACAATTGCATTAATCTCGGTGAAATTCTCATATAGAGCTCTGTGAATATCAAGATCCACCGAAGGATTAAGAGGTCCTTCTAAAATTTTTCCCTGCAAATCCACAACACTCACATTATCAACTGTAAGCTCATCATAAGGTATACCTACAGGTTTGATAACTATTATCCTGTTTTCTCTGTCAATTGCGCTCACATTTCCCCAGGAATACTTCACAAGATTCTTTCTGGGCAGTTCTTTATTTGCTTCAACAACAATTTTTTTCAATTCATTGAGATCCATTTCTTACCCTCCTTTTAAAGATCAATATCCGGCAAACCCAATGAACTCCACCCTCCGTCCACAAAAAGGGTTTGACCGGTTACATAACTGGAATTATCTGATGCTAGATACACTACCGAATCAGCAATTTCAGACATATCTGCCAAGCGTTTAAAAGGAATAGCTGCCATAAGCTGTTTATTGCTGACAACACCCAATCTCATGCCATCTTTCACCATTTCGGTCATTATCCAGCCTGGAGCCACTGCATTCATACGTATACCATACTTAGCCCATTCACTCGCAAGAACTGCTGTCAGTGCGTTAACACCTGCCTTACTTATTACATAAGGAGCCCTTCCCGGGGTTGTCTGCGTAGAAGTACCTGATGATATGTTTACAATCACACCGCCACCGTTATCCTTCATTATCCTTGCTGCCTGCTGGCTGCAGAAAAACACTGCTTTAAGATTAATACTCATAAGTAAATCCCAGTCTTTTTCAAGAAAATCAGTGGATGGATTTCGAATCTGAATTCCAGCATTATTTACCAACACATCAATCTTTCCGAACTTTTGCTTAAGCTCAGAAAAAAACTTCTCGATTTCTTCAACTTTACTTACATCAAGTTTATATGCAAAGCACTTATGACCTGCATCCTCAAATTCCTTCTTTGTTTCTTTTGCTTGATCATAGTTAATATCACCTATTATTATTTTCGATCCTTCTTCTGCAAATTTCTCTGCAATTGCCCGGCCAATGCCCCTGGCACCACCGGTTACAACAACAAGCTTCTCTTTTAAACCTCTCATTATTAATACTCCTTTCTTATGGTAACGAAAGCTTGGAGGTGCCTTTACCCCTCCCGCTTTAAACTCTTTGTATATTTAATACCTTTATTTAGTCATTTCCGTTTAGATTATTGCAGCATTCTAAAAGTTTTCGTAAGATTAGAAAACTTAAACTCTCTTCAATAGATTTAACCTTCTCTGCACCGACAAGATTCATTGTCTCGTTTGGATCATTTTTAAGATCAAACAATAAGTAAGGCTGTCCTTCCTTGTTTAATACCATTTTCCAATCGTGATTCATTATCATTATTTCATTTTGAATCTCGGAAATTACATAATCTCTACAGGATGCTTTTTCACTTGTAAGCACAGGGCATATTGAAGTGGCAAAGTTTTTATATTCTATTCGCCCGCCAGCAAGCTCTACAAGAGTCGGACCTATATCAAACATTTCAACTAGGGCTTCCGACTGATTATTAACTCTATTGCTATATGCTGTTTCTGGCGTACGTATTATCAAAGGTACACGAACCGAACTATTTAAAAAAATCTGTTTATATAGTAAACCATAGTCTCCGTTCATTTCACCATGATCTGATGTAAGCACAATTACAGTATTATCCAGTTCACCCCTGCTTCTTATGGTTGAGAGTATCTCTCCTATCTGATCATCAATCAATGTCACATTACCTGCGTAATTAGCTCTCATGCTCTTGATATCTTTACTGGAAAGCGGCGATGATTCATCCAGTCTTTGCCTTAAATATCCATTATCTATTGCTTTACTTTTCTCACTGAATTTTAACGGATCAGGCATAGTCTCCGGATCATACATTGAAGCATAAGGCTCAGGTGCATCCCAAGGTTCATGAGGACCACCGAAGCTTACCCAGCAAAACCAGGGTTCTTCCCTATCATACTTTTCAAGGTACTTTTTAGCAGTCTGACCTACATATACATCTGCGTAATACTCAAGGGGTAGAGTTGAAGGTCTTGCTATATATGGCATGGTTCTAAATCTATCAGCTAGGTCTTTCTTGTAAGGCTCCCACAAACCTTTGTCCTCCCACTCTACTGTCATATGACTCATGGATCTTGTACTTGCTCTGGGTCCTGCTATTTCGTTTACATCATCCAGACCATACGCATGCAAAAGATACTCCCGCTGTCTGAGATCGCCACGATGCGGATGAAGGTGAGTCTTTCCAAACAGGCTTGTTCTATACCCCAGATTCCTAATTTCCTTCATCCAGGTGTCACTATCTTCTGAAAGGGTGTATTTAAAATTCGTCCATACCCCATTGTTATGAGGGTATAATCCGGTAGCCAGGCTAACCCTTGCCGGAATGCATACAGGTGCATTTGTGACACAATTATTAAATACAACACCTGCGCCTGCAATGGAGTCAATATTAGGTGTTTTGACTATTCCACCTGTGCAGCCTAATGCGTCCTGACGCAGCTGGTCTGCCATTATAAATAAAATATTAGGTTTTTTACTGCTTTCCATAATTTCATGACCCCTTATATTTATTTTTTCAGCTAGTTCTACAGCATAAAACCATTGTATATTTACCTACCTATGCTTTTTTTCTTGCAAGCAACTTCACTGCCTTTTTAACAATATCATCCGCTGTCATTTTAAATATTACTTTTAGGTCGTTTTCAAGACCTACTTCGCCAAACTTATCCAGGCAACCAACTCTTTCAAGCGGAACCGGTATATTCTCTCCCAGTACTTCTGCTACAGCAGACCCCAAACCATTATATATATTGTGGTTTTCGGCTGTTAATACTGCTCCTGTAGTTTTGGCACATTCTATTACAGCTTGTTTATCTATAGGCTTCCAGGTAAACATGTTAAGAATTCCTGCAGATATCCCTTTTGCTTCAAGCTTTTTGGCAGCTTCAATTGATTCTGCAACCAGCACCCCACTGGATATTATTGTTAAATCCTTACCTTCCCTTATCTTTACAGCCTTTCCAATTTCAAATGCTGATCCATCTTCATATATTCTGATTGCATTTTTCCTCATCAGTCTTATATAATAAACTCCATAAAGATTAACTATCTGCTGTAATATATTTTTCAACATAGCTGAATCCACGGGCTCTATTAGTGTTATACTTGGAATATTCCGCAATATTCCCATGTCCTCAAAGGGCATATGTGTACCACCGTTGTATGCTGCCGTTATTCCAGGATCACTGCCCACAATCCTTACATTTAATTTCGCATATGCAGCAGAAATAAATATCTGATCATAGCACCTGCGAGTTGCAAAAGGTCCGAAACTGTGAGCAAAGGGAACCTTGCCTGTAGCTGATAAACCAGCAGCAACTCCAATCATGTTTGCTTCCTGAACTCCACAGTTGATAGTCCTGTCTGGGAACTCCTTCTGAAAAGCTTTCATGCCTATTGAATTCATCAAATCAGCATCCAGAGTAACGATCCTTTCATCTTTTTTTGCTATGTCCAGCAATGTTTCACAATATATATCTCTCATCATAAATTCTTCTTTTACATAATCGTTAGCTAATAATACGCTCATCAAATTTTCACCTCCTGCTCTACACCTTGGATTGATGCTTTTAGTTTATCAATCCTTTGTTTGATACAATCTAAAGCTTCTTTTGCCTGCTCTTTTGACACTATCATATGATGGTTGTTTAGAACATCCTCTGCAAAAGTGCAGCCCTTGCCTTTTTTAGTATCAAGTATTATAACTGAGGGTATTTCTTTTACTTCCTTAGCCTTTTGTATCGCTTCATAGATTTCTCCGGTATCAGATCCGTCTACATCTTGCACATGCCATCCAAACTCCTTAAACTTTGTTCCAATGTCACCCAAATCCAGAATGTCTTTGGTAAATCCATCCAACTGTTGTTTATTGCGGTCTACAAAAGCAATCAGGTTATCAATTTTAAAATGAGGGGCAAACAGTGCTCCTTCCCAAACCTGACCTTCGTCACATTCTCCATCTCCTAAAATAAGATAGGTATAATTATCCCTTCTATCAAGCCTGTTCCCTAGCGCAACACCTATAGCGGTTGACATCCCCTGACCTAAAGAGCCGGTTGTCATATCTACTCCAACTGTTAAATTTCTGTCACAATGGCTTGGAAGTTTAGTCCCTGCTTGATTAAGTGTCAGTAACTCTTCTTTTGGAAAATAGCCTTTTAGTGCAAGCGTTGCATATAGAGCGGGTCCCGCATGTCCTTTTGAGATTACAAGCCAGTCACGGTCTTTCCAATCCGGTTTTTTAGGATCGATATTCATGACTTCTCCATATAAAACAGCCAGCGTTTCAATTATTGACATTGCACCACCTACATGCCCAAAACCAAGGTGACAAAACTCGTTCATTGTTTCAAGCCTGATATTTTCTGCAAATAATTGAAGTTCATTCTTCTTTTGTTTCTTCATTAACATACACCTACTTACATTTATATTGTTTTATTTCTAACAAACTTGCTCTAGCGCTTCCAGCAGTGTTTTTCGTACCCATACATAATCTTCATAATCAAGACTGTATAGTTCATTAACATCGATGGCGGGAGTATAGAAATCTTTAATGTCATTAAATCTGAATATTCTATCCCAAATAGTATTCAGTATGTTTTTATGATCCGGGTGATATTGCCGTACTCTCTGTATTAGTTCAAAATCCTCAATGCCCCTCTTTAAATGCTTATACCGCAAGCTAAGCAAAGGTTTTCCGTTCCATGCCGGATAAACAAAATTTGTATCCCCTGCTTTCCATTTAGGATAATTTAAGTATATTTTTTCTCTGGGTTTTTCCGGCCAGGCGGTATAATTCCATCTTAAAAAACCATCAAAATTTAAAAACGCTGTCAGTAAACCTATTAACCGGCTTTCAAGGAGCGGAGACATAATAAAGGTATTAGGATAATCCGGATTGCAGCATACATACCACAACATTCTGCCTTTAAAATTGCCGATAATATCTTTTATCAGATCCATCTTTTCAAAAACTGCAGGTAAAATGGGTGCAAAATCCGAAATAAGGTTTTTGCTTTTCTCGATAAACTCCGCATGATTTATAGCTGTCTTATATTTAAATGAAGGAGCTGTCTCCTTTAAAAATGACAACCTGCTCATATATAATTCTTCATCAGAAGGTTCATCTGCAACAACCCGTACAATACTAATCCACTGTTTTTCAATAAAAAAGTTTTCCAATGCTTTTATATAAGCTTTAAGCTCTTCTTTAGAGTACATGTATTTGTAACATCCATCTGATTTATCATAATACCGTATCCGTACAGCATCAGGATAGTCTTCTATAATACCTGTATACCCGTCCTCTTCAGCAAGCCAGATGTTGATTAGTCCAAATAATTCTATTTCTTTTGAAATACCATATTGTATACATAGTTTGATATATTTTTCCGCAATAGAAAAATCATACTTAAACTGTCCGTTCACATCCTTTTCTATCCTGACAATATTATATTCAAATAAGTCTGACAAATAGTTTCTGCAGCGCATTTTTCGTTGACCGGACCAAGGTATCTCGGAAACAATCAGAGTAATGCTTTTTTGCCCCAATTCTGCCAGCGTTTTTAAATATTCTTCAATTATTTTAAAATGTTCTTCACTCCACAATACTACTTCATGCTTTCTTGCAATATTGGATAAATGCTGCCATAAGTCCAGATAAAAGGTGTATTCATGCGGTCTTGGCATAACTATATTTTTGACCTCAATTTCGAAGGTTAAGGTACCGAGCTTGATTTCACAATCAAACATTTTATGAGTATAAAACTCCACTTTTCCTGTGTATTTTCCCGGTTTGCAATTTTCTGGAGTACTTATCTCAACCCAAACAGGCTGTGCTTTATTTTTTTCTACAACCAAGGATTCCTGATTAAGTAAAATATCAGATTTTAATAGCCTGTCGTCATCTTCCATCAGTCCAATAAAATTCATTTTGATGTCTGCATCAGGCAAACCAGGCAGGGTAACATTAATCCTTACATTGGACAAAGTACCTAAAGGATTAAAATAAGGGTTTTTGCTGATAGAAACCGTTATATCTTCTTTTGCCCTAACGACTACCTGAAATGAAGACCAATCACCTTTGGCTGATACCAGTTCAATTTCTTTATTTTCAAAACAAAGCCTGCTATTATCAAAATCTCTGTTACCATATATATATTTAAAGCTCTCATCAATCAGGCCATATTCCAGTTTCATTGTAAGTATCTCCTCCAAATGTTGATTTTAAGGTAACAGCTTAGAAAACTGTCTGCGCTACACATTTTGCATAGGTGTAGTTGGTGAAATCCAGATAGGGCTGGACCATGCCATCTGGTTATCCTCCTGTACTACCCTTATATAATAAAAATGCTCTTTCACAGGATTATCAGGATCCTCCCAGGAAAAAGCAGCGTCCAGTACTCCCGGGTTCACTTCATAAACTTCATTCCCATCTTTTATAATAACAAGCTTTTTAATTTGAACACATCCATGCACTGCCACATCAATAGTCACCCGGTCACTTTGTATAATTTCTCCCATTTTTGCGCCAGAGGCAGTAAAAGAAAGTAAAATTCTGGCTCCTGTAGTGGCATAGGTTTTCCTGTTTCTGATAGCTTTTATTAGGTTTATCCTGTCCAAAGCTTTCATAGAGGCTGCTGTCATTCCACAACGATAAAATAAATCGTGAGCAAAGGTGTGCGGAACTTTTCCCTGACCTTCAGGATCTTCAACCGAAAAGCCGCAATGCCCCTCATGGCAATCTCCGCCACCGGTAAAGCCCAGGTGTGCACCTTGCTGGAGCAGTTCATCAGCTGAATAAGTTGGTTTCCTTATAAAAGGAGGTACAAGAGGATTATTGTAAGAATCACTTGCGCCCCACATAGAATAAATCTCAATAAACCTTTCAACCGAAGGTTCATGATAATCCCATTTTAATCCGTGGGCAAGAGGTGCATGGGGACCGCCTACAACACTATCATCATTTTTGAAGTAATCCCATACGGTTTTTATGCAGCTTGTGGGCTTATACATACCACGAAAAAGTTTGAGCCTGTCATTTGATGTATATATATTTCTATGCACTTCATTGCCAGCCCATTCGTATCCTACCAACGTTACAAATTCACCTGGCCTGTTCCAGCTATTAGTTATGTCTTGCATGCGCATCCATTCATTGTCAGTGAAGTAGCAAGCATGGTCACTCGCTGCTGCAAAATCCAAGCAACCAACGTCATGCGCATGTCTGTACAGCTCTGCATATCTACCACTTCCGTCACTCATTTCACTATGCCCATGAATTTCACCCCAAAAAATTTCATCTTCAGTGCTATCCTTATGAATAATCTCAAGGGGATTACTTATAGCAACTACCTGCCTTGTGTCAGTATTTATTGCGGTTACCCGGTATACTCCAAGAGCTAAATCCGGCAAAGGTATTTGAAAAGAATAAAAATCTTTATAATAACCGGATGGTGTACCTAAAAATACAGTTCCTGCATTATCGGTTAAATAAAGCTCTATCCTTGGATACACACCTTTTTCAGGTGGTATATTTCTGTATTTGTCGGTAAAAATACCCTTAAGGTAAACTTCCTTTCCTTGTTTTCGCCTGCCAGGAAGAAAAAGGTGCAAGCGTTCGCATCGGCCAGGAACAAATTCGACTGTGTGATTGTTTTTCTCCTCCAGACTGACAAAAATTTTCCTATCATCAACAGCAACTGCCGCACAAAAAGGCGCTAATTTTATGTACCAGCATCTGCGATCATTCTCATAAAATCCCAGTGGAAACAAATAAGTAAAAGCTGTTTTATAATTTACTACAATATTTCCCATTGGCGGAAGACCTTTTGGCAGGTAGCAGATAATATCTACCGCAACATGTGCTTCCAGTGATTTTTCTGCCGATTCAATATAAATATCATAACCTTCAGTGCATTCAAAACTTGTGAACCCGTCGGCATCAGGATGCTCAACCTGAGGTCCCGAAAATGAGCCCGGCACTGCAAAGCGTATTCTGCTTCCGGCAGGTAACCCATATTGTCCGGAAAAGTACCTTAAAGTAAAATTGGTTGGTTGACCTGCAGTAATACGTGAAGGTGAAATCATTGTTGTACCGGCATCACTTCGGGATATTCCCCATATTTTCCGCTCCACGTCACTTATCGTGCCTGAAATTTTAATTTCTGTTTGATGTGTTATAACCAGATACGAACTATCAGCTTGCTCCGGACTCATTCCATATATTCGCAGTTGCCCAAAATGCCCGCTTAGTTTGTCAGTTACCCCCAGATCTATCCATCTTGGCTGTTTTTGGGCTACACTTACTGGTTTTAATACTATATCGTCAATACAAACAATAGGACTTTCTGCATCAGTCATTAACCAGAAACGAAGAGCAGTCTCATTTATTCTTGGAAAATAGAATACCATATCCAGCATATCTGATGTATCATATGCAGCAGTGTTCTTTAAATGCAATATGCGATCCAATCTGTAGTTTTTTGACAAATTCAATGTTTTTGAAACCTCCTTTAAAAGCTCTCTATCTATACCTGCCATACCTTTTTACCGCACTTACAAACGCTTCAATATTTTGCCACGGTACTTCCGGTTCAAGCATATGAGTCGGAGCAATAACAAGCCCTCCGCCTTTTCCAACAGTTTCAACCATGTGTTTTACTGCACTTTCAACATCCTTTGGTGTACCAAAGGGCATAGTAGTTTGTGTACCAATTGTCCCCCAAAATGAAAGCCTGTCGCCATATTCTTCTTTTACCTTAACCGGATCCATACATTCAGGTTGTATGGGATTGAGTACATCAATACCAATTTCAATCAATTCGGGTATAATTTCATATATAACACCATCTGAATGATATATAGCAATAACATCAGGATTGATATCCTTAGCTGCTTTAATAACTGTTGCCATAGTAGGCTTAAGCCACTTGCGCCACAACTTTATATCCATCATCATCCCTTTTTGTGTTCCTACATCATCACCGAAATAAATAGCGTCAACACCTGCAGCTGCAACTTTTGCACTTAGTTTTGCCTTTACCTGCGTCATTTTATCCAGACATGCCTTTGCCATATCATCATCTGTCAGCATATCCACAAGCAGGTTTTCCATTCCTCTTAAATACCAGGCTGGTTCAAAAACTTGTATAGCTCTGTAAATGGCAGCCAAGCCCTTACTTTTAACTTCACTGACTTTTTCCTTGAAACCTTCCCACCTGTAGTCCTCTAAAACATCAGGCAGCGGAAAATTCCAAACCTGCTCCGAGTCAGTAAAGCTTTCCATTGGATGAACCATTTTTGTGAAATGTTCCATGCTGCCCCGAATGTGCCCAACACCCCACTCATCAATATATGAATTTTTTGGCAGGTCGCTAAAGTATTCTAAATAATCAACCGGATTTTTAGATGGAAGAATTTCTATATACCGAAAGGGCATATCAAAATACTCCATAAAGTTTTCAAAACCTGTCTTTTCCAGAAATGATCTTTTAAGTGATTCACACAGTCCAAAACCATAGGGCACTGACTCCGGATCATCTCTATGTATAGCTCTTAAAAAGTTTTCCCTCTTGTTCACACCAAATCTCCCTTCGTTATCACACACAAATAGCTTTAAAAATTTACTTCTGGGGATGGACCTTTGTTCCATTCCTTTTAGACCCTTATAAGGGTTTAACTTTTACTTACTCTCTTTTAGTGAAAGCTTTTACCGCAACCTACTGAGCGTTTGATGACTAATAACTTCCTAATTCCTTAACCCTATCAATAATCAGCTTAAAATTTTCTAAAGTAACAATATTCGGTACAGAATGATCTGTTGAAAAAATATAGCCGCCTGATTCTTTCAGCTTGGGTATTGTTTTATCTATTTCTGTAGTTATTGAGTCAATATCATCCCAGAGCACAGCATTAATTCCCCCATGCAATACAAGTTCCTTTCCGTACTTATGCTTTAGTTCCAGCGGGTTCATACCTGCCTTTATCTCCAGTGGGTGCAGCGCATCCAGTCCTATATCGATTAATTCAGGCACAATAGGATTAATATTGCCACAGGAATGCATGTGTGCCTTAATGCCTTTTTTGTGTGCCCACTCAATAGCTCTCTTATGAACCGGTTTTAAAAGTTCCCTGTATGTGGCAATCGAAAAGAATTGAGTGTTTTTAAAACCCATATCGTCAGGCCATTTTATGCAATCAAATTTGAAGCCTGCATCCCAGATCATTTCATACAATGCTATGTCTAAATCAAGAAAGTGATTGAACATGTCAGCACACCATTCAGGATTTTCAATAAGTGCAATAAGAAGTCTTTCGGTTCCGACTGTCCACGAATGTGTTACGTCAAAACCAAACCAAAAGTTAGCAACTATCCAGTTCCCATCCTCAACCCATTTTTTATAGTTGGCTTTTAAATGATCCCATGGAATTCTGTCACTGCTCGGAACCATTCTCTTTTTTGCTTCCAACCATTTATCGGGTGAAGTTATTGTAAAATCTACAAATTCAGGTGTCGAGTCATCCATTTTAAACTCTTTCTGAGTAGCACCCCACTTGGTTGTATAAATCTTATAATCATCCGTTTCTTCGACTATGCGGCATTCGTACTGAGGAGAGTTGTCAACATCAATCTCAGCAATTTTGTCTATACCAAAATAGTCCCTATAATCCATTCCTTTGGGCATTCCTTCCCATTCCCAGCGTCTAATTGTGCCTTTCCATGGCTTATCCCATATAGGTATCCTGTCAGCGTCCTTGTGATCATACATCCTTAAAATACGTTGTTTGGTATTCAATGAATTCATAACAATTCCACTCCCTTCCAATTTTCCATACACAAAATCCCTGCATGGCAATTGCTTCAAACATAACCGTTCCATCACTTTTTTTAGAGATTATTTGAATTTGGTAATTTCCTATTCTGTTACTCCCTCTAACATGAGAGTTAGAACTGTTTTTAAATAATCCAGCTTCGCATCTCTGACCGAAAACGGACACCTTTTTTCTCCTGGAATTTCCAAATTGAAAACTCCCTGGTAATTAATCTCCTTTAATGCGGTAACTACTTCATTCCAGTCAACAGTGCCTTTTCCATAGGGCATCATGTGCTGATCATGAACTCCTTCGTTGTCATTTATGTGCAGCGCTTTAAGATAAGGCTTAGCTTTATGGATAAATTCTGCCTGCGAACCACCAAACCTATTCTGATGTCCCGTATCAAGACATATTCCGAGCCGATCGCTTCCAACACGTTTAATAAGATCTATAATACCGTCCGCATCTCGTAATACATTTGTGTTTTCAATGCAGATTACCATATCAGTGCCCTTTATATGGTCTGCTATTTCTGTGAAACCTTTTAAACGCAGTTCATCTATCCTCTCAACTTCGCACCCATTTTCTAACAGCTCCCTGCCTCCTGCATGCAGCACGGCATTTTTAATACCTGCCGCAAGGTAAAGATCAATCCATTTTTTTAAACTGTCGATTACTTCATCCTGGTTTGTTACTGCAATATCGCATTTTAACCATAGGTGTCCTTGGGGTATAAAGGCTCCGGTATCTTTTAAAAACCTCAGAAACTCTCTCCCGGATGTTTCAGGATTACCTCTTTCTAAAAGCGTTCCGCCATGTTCACTTGAAAGCTCCATATATCTCCAGTCTTTTTTTACAAATCTTTTTACTGCCTCCTCAGGAGATAATTCGTTATAGTGACAGGTTGTCATACATAATTCAAGCATTTTTAACCTCCATTTCTGTTATGTGCAATATAAATTTGCCCTTACCAAAGCAACGTTTTAAAAAACCATTTATGGCTTAAATCCATTTTGTTGCAATTTTTGTGCCAAAAATAGGCGCTTGTGTGAATTGTCCGCCAAAAATCATTTCAATTATTTCATTGGATCCAGGGCATGTAAAGGTACAATTAAAGAGTATTGGTACCTTTAGTGCTTTTTGCCTTGAAGTTTCTTCGGGTTGTTACAATTGACTTCTATTTAATTAATATACTGTGAACGTTTCTACAATTTCTCCATCAAATTCATATGTGGTAACTGTAGCTGCTTTATCTTTGATTTCTACCCTTGCAATCTGATTTTGCCCAACAATAAGATGATGATAATTTTTCTCCTCATCGGGCAGATCGAGTCTGTAGATGTGCCGATGTCCGGAAATTACAAGCTTGACACCCGCATCATTCATTAAATCTGTCCATGCTTGGGTACCGCCTACAGGATCAGTATTTTCCTTATTTGTCATAAACGGTATATGTGCAAAGACTATCCTCATTGGAGCTGTTGTCCATTCATCCGACTTAAATTGCTCCTTTGCCCGGTTGAATTGATTATGACGGTATTCCGTGCTTTGTATTAATCCACCATACCTCTGATCACTATCATCAACACTAATTCCTGTATCAATAACAGTATATGCTGAATCACCTTTTCTGAAGGAATAATACCATTCTCCTGTCAGTGTCGGCAAGTATTCCAGAAGCTTATCCGGGTAAGTGCCACGATATTCATGGTTGCCCCGAACAAAGTACAATGGTTTGAATTTTGCAAATGTCTCCACACATGGCTCAATAAGTGCATAATTAATTTCTCTTGTCGTCTGGATTTGTGCAAAGGCATCTCCTCCATGTACCACGAAGCTATAATCCTGTGGTACCAGACTTAAAGGGCGTGTAATCCGTTTTGTGTATTCATGGGTATCTGTAATAAAGCAGAAACTGTAATCATCATCAGCAGTGCTATGTGTGGTAAAGCTGTAATCAGCGCCAATAGCGGTATTACCCAACATTATGTTATCCTTTTCAAGGCTTTTAACCTCAGTGCATACAGTACGGTAATTATATGTTGTCCCCGGTCGAAGGCCATTTATAATTACAATATGGTGCTTATTCACAGCTGCAAGCCCATCTTCGCATTCTGTTACAACATTTGAATAATTTCCATCGATGCCATATTCTATTTTCCCTATCGTATCCACATCAGTTTGCCATGAAATAATCACAGCGTTCTCCGTCAGTGCGGTAATAAACGGACCTTCTGCTATGTTGATGTCAGAGTTTTGAACAGGTGGAACAGAAGTTTGATCAGGAAGATCTAAAGTCTGGTCCGGAATACTTGCTGTCTTTTCTGAAAAATCGGACTTTTGCAAGGAATAGACACAGAATACTATTACAGCGCAAACCAGAATAGCAATTCCAATAAATTTGAAAATCTTATTTTTGTCAACCATTACTGTATTCCCTCCCGTTTTTCAATTGAAAACGTATCAACTTCCACACCTTCAGAATTTAACACAGTTACAGTTATCTCATTATCTACAATGTATACTTCTGCTATCTTGTCACTATCCAGTATAACCTTGTGATAATCTTCACTACTATTAGGTGTGTGATGGACATACTCCTGTTGATCACCGGTAAAAACCAAGTCCGTACCTGAATCTGTCAATAAGCTTTTATAATCTTCCGATGAATACCCAAAATCCGGATTATGAGCAAAAACAATTTTAAAAGATGAATCTGTCCAATCGCTTGATGCCATGTATTCCGTTAACCAAGTATACTCTTCCTTCATATACGGCTGACATAGCATAGTTCCCTTAAAGGAATCCAGTGAATCCGGTTCCTTCGATCCCGTATCCAATACGGCAAAAGCTGCTCTGCCATGATTAAAACCATAATAATACTTGCCATTGTCACCAGGTCGAATTGTTTTATTATTTGTGGGGATGTAATATTTAAAACTTCTGGCAAAACTCCCCTTGTAATCGTCATCCCCTCTGCAATAGAAAAACGGTATGTTTTTTGCAAAATGTAAAGTGCTGGGACCTATAAGACAATCCCATACATCAGATTCAGTTTCCAGAGTACTAAACTGGTCTCCACCAAACACTACAAAGTCACAATCAGAAGTATTGATTATCCCAAGTAAATTATCCAGTCTATCAGTATCTCCTTTAACATCTGTCAGGAAATAAAACTTAACACCATTTTTTTCAGTATCGAAAGTAGTAAAATTGTAAATCTCCCCACTATCCTTTGCGCCGATTATTGGGGACCATGTTGTATTGTTTTTAACTTCTCTACCCACAACGCGATAATAGTATTTTTCTCTAGGCTTAAGATTATCTAAAGTAATTGTATGCCGGTATCCCATACTTACAATACCTTTATTTGTTTCAGTGACTGAATGTTCCAGTGAATCACTCGATAAACCATACTCTACCGTACCCGTCGATATTGTATCGGTAAACCAGGTAATTCTTACTGAATTAGCGGTCATTTCAGTAAGGTATGGTCCATGTTGTATTTCTTTTGAAAAAACCGAAAACGCACCTATAGATGCAATTGTAGCTGCGATTACCAATATGGCCACCAATACTCGGTTAGTGCTTCTCACTTTTTTTGTCCTCCTCCGCCCTTTAAATTACTTCAATTTATTAAAAGCCTGAGCTCCTTTTGCAAAAGGTCCTGCCAGGGTTCTCTGTCCCCTCCCATAAACCGCTTCATGACTTCCATCCAGCTCAGGTCTTACATATTTAAAAAACCATTCATCAAGCAAAGATTTCATTTCTTTAATGACTTTGTGCTTACTCGGGTCATCAATTAGATTTTTGTTTTCATCGGGATCATTAACCAAATCATAGAACTCATGAGGTCCATAAGGATATCTATGAATATATTTATATTGTTTACTCCGAATCATCCGTACCGGACCATATTCATCGTAAACAGCTTTATTATCTAACTGATTGCATACAATAATACTTTCATTCTCGTCTGCGCACCTGCCCTCCAGTACAGGAAGAAAACTCTTTCCTGGCAAGATGTTCGCTTCAGTATTTGCAATACCTACATATTCAAGAAGTGTGGGCATGAAATCATACTGACTAAGCATTGCATCACTTACAACATTTTGAGGTATACGCCGGGGATGACTGAAAATTGCTGGTACCTTCACCGATGAATCGTACATATTAAGAGGAAATGTACCGTTACCTTTACCCCAGAAACCATGCTGACCACAACTAAACCCATTGTCTCCCATAAAGCATATCAATGTATTTTCACGCAGTTGCAAATCATCAAGCTTTTTCAATATCCGTCCAATATTGATGTCCATAGCTGTTATAGCAGCATAATAACCTTTTAAGTTTTCACGAATATTAGGCTGAACCTTGCGTGTCAATTGCGCATACCATGGGTGCAATGGCTCCTGTGGACAGGTGTTAAAAGAACAATCTTCATAGGACTCAACTATATCCTGCGGATGATTATCAATCCATGGACCGTGAGGGGCTGTGTAGTGAACACTTATGTAAAATGGGTTAACACTATCTTTGAATTCATCAATGTATTTCAATGCTTCATCGGTTATTTTGTCAGTTATATACCCCGGTTCGTTTATCATCTCTCCATCTCTTATCATTGGAGCATTGTAGTAGGGACCAGACCCTCTTTGATGGGCGTACCAGCGAGAAAAGCTTTTTTGAGGCTTTATATTATCCCCTAAATGCCATTTTCCACTGAGTGCACACGTGTAACCGTTTTCTGACAAAATATCAGTATAACCACTTTGTCCCTGTAAATACTCTATTGAATTTTCGCCTAATCCCCCTCTGGCAATAAAATCATGTATCCCATGCTGCGAGGGGATTCTGCCTGTTAAAATTGATGCTCTTGCAGGAGAACAGACAGGTGATGTACAGAAGAAATTCTCAAATCTAATTCCTTCCTTTGCCAAACGGTCAAGATTGGGAGTTCTGATCTCATTATTCCCTGAACAACCCATAGCCCAAGCTCCGTGGTCATCGGCTAGAATAAAAACAATATTGGTTTTTTGTACAATCTTTTTTTTCAACAGTAGTCCTCCCCGGCTTGTATTTTCAATTTCACCTATTCAATGACGTTTGTACAAAATTCATACCAAAACACAGGTGCACAATCAAACACTTGCTTAATAAAAATTTTCAAGTATACCCCTGGGCTGTACCGGAAGTGCCGCTTCATACAGATGTGAAACCTCCCCTACTCCAAGGCATCTGGGAACTGCCCATTTATCAGATCTTTCATCAAATAGGACGGTAGTTACCGAACTTGGAGCCAGCCAGAAACCTGACCACACCAGCGGGAGGGGAATCTCCAGCAAGTGGGAAAGCCATGCCATTCCAAAACCTGCATGGCAAAAAACCGCTATCTTCAGCCTATTTGTTTTAACAATCCGGTACTTATATCCCTCTCGTTCATATCCGAGCATTTTTAAAAAGCTATCTGATTCATTTACAATCATTCTGTATTTTTCGTATATGTTTGGATTTTGCTTTACATACTCCAAATTGTGCCAATTATCATTTGTTATGTCCGGCAACACGTTTCGTATTATCTCTCCATGCAAATTCCAGGCAACTGCAGGACCAAACCCGTCAACTTCTATTTTCATATCCTGAAGCTCTCTTGTCCATTCCAGTGTATGTGAATCCATATTGAGCGCTTCTGCAGTGTATTGCATGGTATGTATCGCTCTACCCATAGGAGAATTGTATATTAAATCAAGCCCCTCACGTTTGAAATGCTTTGCAAGAGCCTTTGCTTCCAAATGCCCTTCGGGAGTTATTGTGTTGTTTTCATAATCAGGATCTGCATGTCGTACTATATATAAACGAATTTATAACCGCTCCTCTCTTTGCACTGCTTTTTAGTGTTCTGCCTTTTTTGTTGTAATTCGAATTAAACCTATTAAATTGCACTAAAAAAAGTATCTAGATTTATTAAAGGCTCGCGAGAGCTTAGGACACAGAACGCACATTGGAGACATTTTGTGCGTGTAGCTCCCGCGAGCGGTCAAAAAATGTTCAGACCTTCACAACAAAATTCTATTTTGTTATCTCAAGGAAATTATCATAGTACTTCTGAGATAATTCCAGATATCTTTTTAGTCCTATATTTTCAAGATCACTTAAATACTTATCCCATTCACTGGATATGTCAACATTACTAGTTACAAGCCTGACCATTGTCTCATTTACCAAACCTCTTAAGTCAACTCCAAGCTTGTTGTATTCACTCGCATCATCTTCAGGAATATAAAGAGGCGGATAGACTTTTTCGGGTGCATACTTTGCATATTCCAGTGCAACTCTGTAATGCATGCTCTCTCCTCCATCCGGTGAATCTCCTTGATCTCCGTGGATACACATATTATGTGGAAATATCATACCATTCCAGCAATAGTTGGAAACAGACTCACGAAGTTCAAGCAATCTCCAAGTAGCTTCTTTACCCGTATAGCTTTTTGTTCCCGCAGGCGGAACTTCCCAGTGTACATCTTCAATACCATGTCTTGATCTGTTTGTTCCTTCAAAGCTGAAAAGCCAGTCAACCCAACGCACTGCTATCTCAGGGTTTTGCATTGCTTTTGTTATTGTAAAGGTACCGGTATCATGCATATACGGAGCCCAGTATGCATACTGTACCCCATCAGGACCTTTTACAGGCGCAATTACCTCAAAGCTTTTTATTCTTTCACCTAAATTATCAGCCCAAGTAGATGAATAATGCCCCGTTACACCGCCTACCAATTCGGCATTTGCGTTTTCAACAAGCGTTTTTATCTGCGGATTGGTATAAGTAAATGAAGCCTGATCCATCAAGCCTTCTTTATAGAGTCTTTGCATATATTCCAGAGCCTTTTTCCATCCATCTGTAGTATATGCCACACTTACTTTATCGTTACCATCTATGACCAGTCTATTAGATGTATTATCATATACAAAAGCATTAGTAATATAGCTTGCTCTTGCTGGATTCGCTATAATCAGTGGGATTTCATCCATCTTATTATTGCCGTTAGGATCATTTTCCTTAAATGCCTTCAGCACCTGGTATAGCCCTTCTGTAGTAGTAGGGATCTCAAGCTTTAATTCTTTAAGCCACTTAGTGTTCATCCAATACCTTTGAGAAAATTGTGCTTGATAAGTATCTCTTGCACGAGGCAGAGAATAAATATTACCATTGGGTAATGTGATTTGTTCAGCAATTGAAGGCCAGTCTTCCATTAACTGCTTAACATACATGCTATGCTTATCAATCAGATCATTAAGCGGTACAAATATTCCCCTAGGCCCATATGTCATCTCTTCTGCTTGTGTCACTCCCATTGCAAAATATACATCAGGATAATCGCCACTGGACAGGGATAACTTCTTCATTTCGTTCTTATTGGCGTTTGGCACCATCTCCCACTCAATTTTCACATTGGTCATTTCTTCGTATTCCACTGTAAATTGATTTGTCAAAATGTCTTCAATTTGAGGCACCTGAGGAGCCATAAATTTCATTGTTGTTTTTTCCTTTGTAACAGGGAATTCACCCGGTGCTGTTACTATTGATGTATCCTCTTGGATCGTTCCGGACGTGTTTGGCGGAGCGGTTGTCCCGTTGGGAGTTTCTTGCACGCACCCTGATATTAAAAGGGAAAGGCAAATAACTCCACATAAAACTAACGTAAATATTTTTTTCATAACTCTTCCTCCATTCATTTTAAATTTACTGATCTACATTTTTGACTTTTTTAAAAATAAAACCATTAGTACATAAATGCATCTATAATCAAAAGATGGTAACCCATTTGGAGCTATGATGTATCACCTCCTGCCACTTAATTTATGCTGTATGGATATTGAGTCACCCCTTGATTGAACCTACCATGACACCTTTCACAAAATATTTTTGAACAAATGGATAAGCAAGCATTACAGGTAAACTTGCAACAATTATAAGAGAATACTTTAATAGCTCGGTTAATCCTTGTCTTTCAGCTATATCACGCACATCTTCAATCATACTTGAATCAACCTGATTTATAACAAGTATATTTCGCAAAAATATTTGCAGCGGAAAAAGCTTCGCATCTCTTAGATACAATAGTGCATTAAAATAAGCGTTCCATTTACCAACCGCATAGAATAATGAATTTACTGCTATAATGGTACCCGATAACGGAAGAACTATACTAAATAATGTCCGTATTTCGCCACTTCCATCTATGGACGCTGCATCATAAAGCTCATCGGGAATATTGCTCTGAAAAAATGTTTTTGTTATTATCATGTTCCATACGCCCAATGCCCCCGGAATAAGCAGAGCCCATCTGGTATTATAAAGCCCAAGCGCCCGTACAAGCAAAAAGTTTGGAATCATACCGCCTCCAAAAAGCATTGTGAATGTAAAGAAAAACATTACTACCCCTTTTCCAAATATCTTATCTTTTCGTGATAGTGGATATGCTGCCATTATTGTCACAGCAAGCTGAATAGTAGTACCTACTATAGTATAATAAAGGGAATTTGAATAACCGGTCAACACCTGTTTATGACGAAAAACTGCTTTGTATCCCATGAGATTGAAGTCCACCGGAAATAGCCACACTCTGCCGGACATGACCGCAGAAGGATGGCTGAATGAAGCACTTATTATAAATATTAACGGATACAGCACAATAATTAAAATAATTGTGAGAAATGAGTAGTTTACTATATCAAATACTCTATCGGAATTGCTTTTCATAATCTGTTTACTCATATATTTTGACTCCCTTGCAGTATTATTAGAATACTTTAACTAATTTATATCCTTGTACGCATTGTGATAGTTATCAGGCACTTTAAAATCCATGAATTCTACCATAAGCTTGTCTCTCCAACCTTGCGTGCAATCCTGTTCACGACAACGATAAGCACCAAATTTATTACCGAATTGAAAAAGCCAATTGCTGTAGCAAAACTGAAATCACCACGTACAAGTCCAATTTTATATGAATATGTAGAAATTACTTCAGATGCTGAAATATTCACATCATTTTGCAGCAGATACACTTTCTCAAAACCTAATTTCATCATTTTTCCGAATTGCAATATAAGCAAAACTATGGCGGTTGGCAATATACCGGGTATATCTATATAAAAGATCCTCTTTAATTTGCTTGCGCCATCAATTTTCGCTGCTTCATATAGCTCTGGGTCTATTGCCGTTAGTGCCGCTATATATATAATTGAACTGTACCCCATATTCTTCCATATGCCAGACCAAACAAAAATATGTCTAAAGTACTTTGCATCACCCATAAAATTTATAGGAGTATGACCTAATGCTTTAATTACATTATTTACTATACCTGTATGAATCGACAATACTTGCATTACAATTGACACAAGAATTACTGTAGAAATAAAATGAGGCGCATAAGTTATTAGCTGAACACTTTTCTTAAATGACTTACTTCTAACCTCATTAATGGATATGGCAAGAATTATTGGTATCGGAAATCCGGCTATTAGTTCATATAAGTTGATTAGAATTGTATTCCTGACTATTCTTACAAAATTATATGATTTAAAAAAAACTATAAAATTACTAAATCCAAGCCAACGCCCTGATTTGAATCCATCTACCGGATCGTACTCTTTAAATGCAAGCACCAATCCCCCCATAGGTATATATTCAAATATTATGGTATGCAGTATGGGTACAATTAAGAGAAGATATAAAGGCCATCCCTTTATAAAGCTTTTGGCAAAAGCTGAACGTTGATTTTTTTTAGTTTTCATCTCTACCACTTCTTGTGAACTCTTAGCTGTTTCCTTTGAGCCTAGTGCTTTATTCATACTTTTTTTACCCCTTTAAATTAACAACATTTTTGTTTTACATATTAAATTTTGATTATTTCTAAGAAATTTCTGCTTTACATGTTGTAGTTTAATATTAACCTACAAACAAAATTTGTTAAGAAGCTATTTTTATTATTCCACGCATTGCAGGTTTTTGTAAAGGTACAGTTCAGAAAAATGGTACATCAGGTATTTTTACTATGCTAATTGAATGAAGTTTCCTCACTATCTATCGGTGCTATAAACATAGAACCAAATAAATCTATCTATCACCCTTCAAAATTTGCTCTCGCTAGTCAAAATTCCGATATACTGTCGGAAGAACTCCATATACCCGTTTAAAAGCTCTCCTGAAGGAATGGGCACTGGTATATCCTACAAGCTCAGCAATATTATTTACAGTATACTGTGATTTAGCTAAGAATTCTTTTGCTTTTGACAATCTTTGGTTTTCAAGATATTCGGAAAACGTAAGCCCCATAAGCTCCTTGAACAGTTTAGAAAAATATTTCTCTGTCATATCAAATTGTATGGCTGTCTTATATAGGTTTAAATCGGGCTCACAATAAACAGAATTAATAAATTCTTGTATTTGTTCTTTTAACTCTTCCCTATTATTGCTATTTATTGATTTCAAACAAAGATCCGAATACAAACATTTAAGTTTCTCTAAAAATTCTTCAATTGTACTGCTATTTTCTAAACCAGACATTTCATCAATAATTTTTGTCCTATCTTCATCTTCAAATGATTTAATTTGTGAAGCTGCTTTGATTACTGTAACTTTCATATCTTCAACTAAAAATTTTGTAATAGCTTTGGAAAGCAGACGCTTTTTTGTATTTTCTAAATATAAATCATTAAGTATACTAAAGATTTGCTGTGCGTCACCTATCCTGACCAGATTCATAATTTTATTTTCTGCTTCTATAGGATAATAATAGAAATAATTAATTTCAGATATGATTTTATCATGCCAAACAATATGTTCACCATTGTCTGAAATTGCATATTCTAATGCCTCCCTAGCTTCATGGTAAGACTTGTACACCTCAAGGAGCGAACTGCACAAAGTGCCAGCGCTGAAACTAACATTTATTTTGTTATTCTTGGATAACATCTGGGCTGCCTTGCATGCTAAGCTTTCTATCCACTGTTCTATCTGAACTTTTTCTTCATCGTCAAAAGCAAAGAGTATGGCGATTTTTTCTCCTTCCAGATCATGCACCTGCAATTCATTATCTGCCAGCCTGGTAACTACCCGGTGAATCAGGATTTTAGCCATATTAAGTTCAGATAATTTCTTCCGTTCCTTTATGCTTCCATAACCATTTACTTTAGCCATAACAACTAAATAATGCTTATTTTCCAAGTTGATCTCAAGACTTGATGACGCAATTCTTATATCTTCAATTGTATTAAAGCCACCTTTAAGCAATCTATCCATAAAGGCAGCCTTTAATAATGGTATTTTTGCTTTCATATCCTCTTTCAGCATTTTATTGCTTTTAATCAGCTTATTTAATGATCCCTGCAGAAATGTATAAGCGTCACTGTTTATTTCTCCTTCAAAATTTTCTCTGAAAGTATCAATCATGCTTATTATAGGTTTACTGTTTTTATTGGTAAACAGCAGTGCTATTGAAATACCGCCTAGAATAGCTATTAAAATAACAATTGCAATAACCATCTTGATATAATTAACCCTGGACATAATTTCACCAAGAGGGTAAGCAACAGCATAGGTCCATCCATTATAACCAGAAGTTATATGTTGCATCAATAAATTACTACTATTTTTTATCTCCCTGCCGAGTTCCCAGGGCGGGGTTATCATGCTTATGTCATCTGCAACATATGCAATCACATCCCCGTTTTCATCAGCTATATAGGCCCATCCCCCATTTTTGTCCATGTCCTTTATGCAACTGGTAAATTTCTTTTCATCAATAAGAACAATTATTGTACCATGAGCATCATTGACACCATTGGAGGGAACTGAATGCATATAGGTTACCATTCTTTCCTGTTTGCCATTACACGTTATGGTGGATGCCGGTATAATTGTACCATTATGGCAGTTTCCCCAAACTAGGTCGCTCCATTTATCAAACTCAATGCCTTCATACTTTAAAGTATTATTGTAGAAAAAATGAAGATCCCTTAAGGAAAAACTATCCGATATGATAGCATCACCATTTTTAAGTACAAGATATATGCTGTCCGTAAAATTATTAGATATTTTAAAATTACTTAAAATTTTCCGAATAGTCCAGTAATCGTATGTGGTGTTGCTATTTGATAAATCTCTGTCTACCAACTTGGTAATATCTTCGTTTAAAACTATCTGCTGAACCATATTTTTAAGTTCGGCAATGCTGCTATCCAATGAATTTTTACTCTGCTCAAGAGTCAACAACGAATATTCCTTAACATTCTGTTCAGCAATCCCAACAGTCTTGTAAAATGCATAAAACACCATTATAATCGGAATAATCAAAATAATTATATATGAAATCAGATAACGAAAAAATATCTGTTTATTAACTTTTTTTATTTTCATTATGAACACTCCCATATCATGTTAATTGTTGACTCATGTCCTGCTTTTAAATAATAACACATCTTAAAAAGCGTTTGCAAAATACAATACTAAGTATAATGAGAGTTAATTGTGCTTTAGTCTTCATCAGCATCTGTAATTTCTCTTTTTCTCGCTCTACCATATGTACCTTCCTTCTGTTGTCTGTTAATATGAATCTTTCATTAAATGAAAACTGCTTGAATCTACAGTAATACTATTCATGGTAACTAGATTATTTCATGAGGTAAATTATATGTAAAGGTACATTAAAGGACAATAGGTACATTTCGTACTACTGCTGTTACTAATGTGGTACCTTACGCCTATCTTCGATAACAGCTAACTAATATCAGGCTTTTTTTATTCAAGAAAATTGAATTTTTGCGATTTGTCTGAGCTGTCCCTGAACAACAAAAAGTGTCAAGAGTAATTCAACAATAAAAAAGGCTGCTTGCAGCCTTTTTTTATTGTTCAACCTGAGTTTCAATCTTCTAAAAAAAATTGCCATTACTCTACTTACCAAAGATTCTCTTCACTGTCCAATAAGCAAGCTTGGGTTTCCTGTATTCATTAACAATACCCTTGTTATTGAAACTTCTCGGTCTTCCTAGCTCCAGCTCCCTTGCTGTTCTAATATCACAATACTGCCATATATAAACTCCAGATATGTCTGGATCGCTCAAGAAAAGATTCAGTGTATAGTCAAGATATTTTTCTTGATAATTTTCCGTCCATTTTGGTCCCTCAAAGGTGTGTTCGCCATAAACTGCGCCTGCACCAAATTCCGAAATGAGAAGTGGCATATCGGATAAACCCAAACTTTTTAACCTCTGCTTAAACTCATCTAAAAAGACCGGCCATTCTTCAATTCCGCCTCTATACCATCCTAAATATGCGTTTATACTAATGATATCCACAAGTCCCATGCAAATATCTTCCATTGGCCTACAGCTTGCAAAAGTAATGGGTCTAGTCTGATCCAATTCCTTTACCAGGCTGACAAACTTCTTAGTAACCTCATATGCCGACTGACATGTAGATTCGACTTCATTATGCATCCCCCAAAGGATTATCGAGGGGTGATGGTAATCACGCTTTACCATTTCCTCATGCATTTTAAGCCCTCTTTCCACCACTACTGGGTTAGTAAAATGCCTATCAAAATATTGCCACATGGGGATCTCTTCCCAAAATAGCATACCTTCTTGGTCGCATAGATCTAGGAACACCGGCGAGTTGGGATAGTGAGAGCCACGTATAGCGTTGCATCCCATATCCTTAAGGATATCCAGATCCCTCTTCATAATTTTAAGTGGTAGAGCAAATCCCCAATCCGGATGATCCTCGTGTCTGTTAACTCCCTTAATGCAGAGCTCTTTTCCATTTAACAATATTTTCTTGCCATTAACTTCAACTTTCCTAAAGCCTATTCTTTCAATAACATCATCAATAATAACTCCGCCGGCTTCAATTTCAAACCTAATGTTATAAAGATTTGGTGATTCTATATCCCATAACAATATATTATCAACAGTATATTCATCTATTGTGTTTTTTGAAGATATGTTTAAATCTATACCCTTTAAACAGAGCTTTTTGTCATTAACATAAACATTTAAATTTCCTGTCTTTGGTGTGTTGTAAGATTCAGTACCTAACTTTTCAGTACTCACATCAAAAAAAAGCTTTGCTTTGCCCAAATTAATATCGAGATCATATTTTATTTGAAAATCTTTAATCCAGTAATTTTCAAGCTCCATAACCTCAACACTTCTGGTAATTCCGCCATAGTGATACCAGTCAACCTTAGAAAGAGGATATGTATCGATATCATTATGTGTGTTGTCAACATAAACGACCAATATATGTACGCCAGGATCTATATCTTCAAGGACAAAGTTAAACCCTGTAAATCCCCCATAATGACCGCCAAGATGCTTTCCATCAAGATATACTTCAGCTTGACCTGTCACCGCTTCAAAAGCTATGTTTAGGTTTCTCTTTGTATTCTGGAAGGTTGTTGCGTACCATGCAGCACCTTCATAAGCATACAGTTCCATTTCATTATTCCAACATGAGGGTACTGCCACATCAACACTTTCCTGTGGGAATTCCTCAAACCATTTTTCTTCAAAACCTTTTCTATCAGGGTCTGTTTTGAATTTCCACAAACCATCAAGTAAAAAGCTTCTCCTATGATTATGCTTGTTAAAAAGCCTTACCATTTTCCCATCTCCTTTGTAGATATTTTATATTAAACATTTATCTCTGAATTTAGACTAATACATGTAAAAGGAAGTAATTTTATGGGTTGTTACAAGCCGTCAATGAGTTTAACCTACAGTCCCTTCTTCCCAATATCCTTCCTATAGTGCATATCTTTAAAATGAATTTTACTTATGCCTTTATAGGCATTGTTTATTGCGTCGGGCAAGTCGTTTCCTAAAGCTGTTACACCAAGAACCCTTCCTCCGTTTGTCGAATACTTATCGTCTTTTTTAACTGTCCCTGCATGAAATATCGTAATATCAGGGTGAGATGCTGCTTCTTCAAGGCCTG
>Ga0265293_10002760_pt1 | contig 34190 bp, 28 predicted proteins | sample Munlanlewell138R_FD_192505 | JGI IMG/M metagenome (GOLD analysis project Ga0265293, IMG submission 192505) | Leachate microbial communities from a municipal landfill in Southern Ontario, Canada - Leachate well 138R | ecosystem: Engineered > Solid waste > Landfill > Unclassified | place: Canada... | reverse complement strand
CTGCAGGTGTGGGATTGATTGCTGTAACAAGAATAAGTTTGCCATCCTTCTTGTTCTCCAAGCGTTTGAGTACATTTAAACTAATCTTGGCTTTATCGAAGCCATAGGGAATACATTCTTCTGGAGCGACTCCCATTTTTTCACATAAGTCTACAATTTTTTGCATATTTTTCTCCCTTACTCAATAAAAAAGTACCTCTTGTTGAGATACTTTTATTATAACATGAAACAAGTGGTGGATATAAGTTGGTACTTAATAAATGTCCACTGTCTACCTTACCTTTTATTAGTCACTACAAATTTAAAATTGATTTAATCTTTTGCGGAAGCCCATCAATTTCCTTTAGGGAAAGACTACATAGAGCGAAACGAACGCCACCTGTCATTGGAACCGCAAAGATACGGTGTTCTGCAAGTTTTAAGTAATCTTGTTCTGGATGATCCGTTAAAACGACGGTATAGAAACCACTTCTAAACGGATGTGTCTTTAGACCGATTGCTTTTGCCTGTTGAATAAATGATTGACTTCTCTTTTGAACAAGCGTGTTGATTTTATCTAAATCAACTTTGAATCTTTCCTTGTTTTCTTTTATTGAGAATTTATTGAATAGCTCAATGGATGCGGTTGGAGTTGCTGACCAAGATCCTCTCGCTTCATTGACAAAACGTGTATGGATTTGGCTGATTGTCTTTTCATCTCTTCCTAAATAAATAGCTGCTCCTAAACGAAGACCGTAAACACCAAATGTTTTTGAACCTGAAAAAGCAATCAATGTGATGACATGCTTTTCAAGTTTAGTCAACATTGATAATTTTTTGCGGTTGTTTTCTTCATGTGAAAATTCTAGATATGCCATATCATAGAGAAAGATGATTTCATTGTTTTTCTTCTCATTGAGGATATCTAATATCTTAGAAAATTCATCCTGACTCAACGTGAACCCTGTTGGATTATGACAGGGGTCATTGATAATCACGATAACCCTATGCTGCAAATGACACAGTTCGTCGAGTCGTTTACTAAATGATTCCATATCAAAGGTATCATCTTTAAAGAGCTTATGTTCAAAAACATGAAGCTTTGCTCGGTCAGCAAATCGCTCATACTGCCAACGAACGTCAGAGACAAAAATGGACTCTCCTGGCTGACTAAATACCGAGAATGCTGATGCTATTGCCCCGCTGCCACCAGGCGTAGCACATGCATTGACATAAAAATGTTCCTTGAGTAAATCCTCATAGGGACCAAAGACCCATTTAAATAAGTTATTCTTAAAAACGGGTCCTCCATCAACAGATGGATAGGGAAGGATTTCTTCATCAGCAAGGTTGCGAATCGCATGTGTTACGGTTGGCATTCCTCCGATTTTCTTATCCTCGTCATAAAACATACCGATGGATGCATTGATAACGTCTGGGTATTTTTTTGACGCTTCTCTTGCATCCTTCGATATTTTCAAAATATCTACTGCCACATCGATCACCTCTATTTTAATTATAAATGAAATCGTCTAAAAACAGGTCAAACAAATAGAGCCAATGTGTTTTTTCAAACTTCGTAACCATCGTGATATGCACATGACCTTTGAGATAGCTCAAACGAACTTGAGCTAAAAATGCATTGGCTTTATCAAAGAGTTTTTTACCATCAATTTTTTGTGACGCTTCCATCGATAGAACCAGGGTCACCTGATTTGATTCAACAATCGTCTTATGACCACCTATCAACGAAGAGAGTTTCTTATAAAGCTTTTCATACATGTAGAGTAACAGATCAGCGCTTAATTCACCAAAGCGATCAGTCAGTTCTGTTTTTAAATCATCCACATCTTTAATACGATTGAGTTCAGCAATCCGTTTATGAATTTCGATGCGCACAGCATCTTCTGAGACATATTCTGGATCCACGTGTCTTGGTGCGTAAACTTCATCGATTTGTGTATCCTTCGGTTTTTCGATTGATTGTCCGGTTATGGCTTCCTCGAGCAATTTCATGTAGAGTTCAATACCGACAGAATCGATAAATCCTGATTGTTCAGAACCTAAAACATCTCCTGCTCCACGTATGGATAAATCGCGCATTGCAATCTTAAATCCTGATCCTAAAGCAGTAAAATCTTGAATGGCAGAAAGACGTTTTCTAGCTTCATCATTGATGTTCTTATGTGCCTCATAAAGTAGGTATGCATAGGCGATACGATCGCTTCTTCCCACACGACCACGGATCTGATAGAGTTGCGATAAACCCAGTTGATCTGCATCATGAATGATGAGTGTATTGGTGTTTGGTATGTCAACACCTGTTTCAATAATCGTTGTGGATACCAAAACATCGTAGGAATGATCAATGAAATCAGATAATACATTTTCAAGTTGATCGCGATTCATTTTTCCGTGAGCATACGCTATTTTCGCTTCGGGTACAAGTTTGCTTAGACGATGAACCATGCCTTCGATTCCTTGTACTTTATTGAATAGGTAAAACACCTGTCCGCCGCGAGCAATCTCACGCATAATCGCTTCTTTAATCAGTGCATCCTGTCTTTCTACAACATACGTTTGGACGGGGTATCGATTTCTAGGCGGTGTTTCAATCATGGATAAATCTTTGAGTCCCATCATGGACATCTGTAATGTTCTAGGTATTGGCGTTGCAGATAATGTCAATGTATCAACATTGACTTTAATCTCTCTTATTTTTTCTTTATGTTCAACACCAAAACGCTGTTCTTCATCGATAATCAACAATCCTAAATCATTGAATTTGACATCATCAGATAAGAGTCTGTGCGTTCCAATGACAACATCGATAAAACCTCGTTTGAGTTTTTCAAGTGTTTCTCTTTGTTTTTTAGGTGTAACAAAACGTGAGAGAAGCGCAACATTTGCTCCATATTTTTCAAACCGCTCTTTAAACGTATAGTAATGCTGTCTTGCTAAAACAGTGGTAGGAACTAAATAGAGAACCTGTTTTTGGTTAAGGACAGCTTTGAAGGAAGCGCGGAGTGCGACTTCTGTTTTACCAAAACCGACATCACCACAGATTAAACGATCCATCGGTCTTTCTATTTCCATATCGTGTTTCGTATCAATAATTGCACGCTCTTGATCTTTTGTTGTTTCATAAATGAAGTCGCGCTCAAAAGCTCTTTGCATTTCATTATCAGCCTCAAATTTGTATCCAATGCTCTGTTGACGCATAGCATAAAGATTGATTAAGCGATCGGATAAATCCTTAATGCGCATTCTAACCTGGGCTTTTGTCTTTGACCATTGTTTACCACCAAGTTTAGAAAGTTTGGGATGTGCGCCATCATGAGAGGAGTACTTAAGCACCATATCAATTTGATCCATTGGTACGTAAAGTGCTTCTTCATTAGCATAGATAATATGCAGATAATCTCTTTTATCACCTGACAATTCCATGGTTTTTAAACCCATATACTGTCCAATACCATAATCATAATGGACGACAAAATCACCTGGTGTTAAATCTTCAATTCGTCGAATCTTAGACGATTGATTGAGTACACTTCGATAACGAATCGCAGGACGTATGCGATAGGTGAATAAGTTGGAATCATCTAATATCCATAAGCGTTCGTCACGCATTTGAAATGAACCATAGCTCTGAATATCTAATATATGAAGACCTGGTTGATCACTTAGTTTTCGATCGTATGCAATTCCTTTATGATCCAAAAAGGTCATCAGTTCATCACGATATGCTTTTTGAGCAATACACGCAAATATACGATAGTTTGGTATATCTTTGATATCTAATGCAAACATTTCAAGGTTGCCCTGATAGGTGTTTATATGAGATATACCAAGATCAATTGCATTATCTACGCTGTTAAGTCCATAATTGTCGATTTCACGATGTGGTTTTGCAAGGTGTTTATCAAGGGGAATACGAAAGGGGATGGATAAAAAGTGATTGCCATTCATGGTGGTGGCATATGTCATTAAGTCACTATAGGTTTGATCTTCATTAACTCGCATCTTATGAACGTCAACGAAATACATTTTGGCATCTTTTGCAAAATCCGTGATGTTTGTTTCCTCTTCATTAAAGAATGGGATATAGAGTGATAATCCATCGAGTTTCTTCCGCTCATCAATTGAAGTTATATCTTGATCAAGTTTTTCTTGTTCTCGCTCAGATAACTGCATTGAACTAAAATATTTCTTAATCTTGAGGATAGCTTTCTCTTTCATCTGATCCGTGTAAAAAACTTCATAGATAGGTGCGATTTCTAGACGTTCAACCTCAGCAAAAGATCTCTGCGTTTCCACATCAAAAACCTTGATTTGATCGATGACATCATCAAAAAAATCAAGTCGATAAGGATGTTCATTGTTGAGTGTGAAGATATCTAGAATATGTCCTCTTACACTAAATTCTCCCGGTTTTTCCACGGTATATGTTCTTTGATAGCCGCTGTAAACTAAATACTGGATAAGTTTTTCAATTTCATATGTACCCTGTTTATCCAATTTTTTTACACTGTTGATATAGTCTTTCGGCTTGAGTTGACGAAGTGCTAGTCCCTCCATGGTTGTCACAACAACAAAAGACTGACCTGACATCAGTTGCTTAAGCGTGTATAACCTTTCGCTTCTAAACTCAGGACTTCCCAAAGCCATGATTGTTGTCAATATTTGATCTGATGGATAAAATAGGACATCTTCACTATCGAGGATTTGAGATAGCGTATCATAATACTTTTGTGCCTCATAGAGATTGGGAAGTACCACAAGTACTGTTTTTTGATTGATTTGGTAATCTGCAGCAACTAAATACGCATTGAAATAGTCATTAGAAAACTTAAAAAACGTCGTTTTCGACGTTTTTTTAACCCATTTTTGTATACTTTCCTGTTGAATCATCCATTCAATCATGGTGAACTCCAAACTATAATGAGGTGTTATATTTCGTCATAATATCCTTGTAGGATATATTTTGCACAAACTGATCAACTATTTCTTTAGATTGCAAGATAGCCTGTTGCAAAACGATCATTTGATTTTGTGTGAATTGGCCTAATACATATTGGTCAAGCGGAATATTGGGTTGATTATCAATACCAATACGTATGCGCTTGAATGCTTCTGTATGTAACAAACCAATAATATTTCTTAATCCGTTGTGACCGCCATGACCACCTGTTTCACGAAGTCTTAATTTTCCTGTTTCTAAATTGACATCATCAACGATAACTAATAAATCTTCAATATTAATGTCATAATAATGCATCAATTTTGAGATAGCTTCACCTGATAGATTCATAAATGTTGAAGGTTTTGCCAAACACACTTTTTCGCCTTCAACATTTAATATAGCAATTTCAGCATTAAACTTCGAATCAAAACGAGCTTGCAATCCAGCATCCTTTAAGATCTCATCAATTACCATAAATCCTATATTATGTCTTGTTTTTTGATACTTAAGTCCCGGATTCCCAAGACCTACAATAAGTTTCATTGTGTACTCTCGCTATGTTGAATTTTATCAAATATTTGACTAATTGGTTCATCTTTAACAATATGTAATATGGATTGACCAAGGAGTGGTCCAATGGATAATTGGGTGATTTTTGATGTTTTTTTATTTGGGTCAAGAGCGATGGTGTCGGTCACGACAACTTCGGATAGTGGTGAATCTTCAATACGATCAATCGCAAGCCCTGATAATACAGCGTGTGTCGCTGCTGCGTAAACTTTGGTTGCTCCTGCATCAATGAGTGCTTGTGCACCAGCAACAAGGGTGCCTGCTGTATCGATGATATCGTCTACCATGATGGCAACACGTCCCTTAACATCCCCAATAATGTTTTGAACTTCTGCTTTATTGGGTTCTGGACGTCTTTTATCGATGATTGCGAGGGGTGCATTAAACGAGCGAGCAAAAATACGTGCTCTTGTTACGCCACCGTGATCAGGGGATACGACAATCACATTATCTAACTTCTTTGTATGTAAAAAATAATCTGCAAGGAGTGGTGATGCTGGGAAATTATCGATGGGTATATTAAAGAACCCTTGGATTTGTGCTGCGTGCAAATCAATACAAATAACTCGATTGATGCCAGCTACCTGCAACATATCTGCAACAAGTTTTGCAGTAATAGGCTGTCTTGATTTTGCTTTACGATCTTGTCTTGAGTAACCATAATATGGCATGAGCACCGTTATGGTTTTTGCTGATGCACGTTTGAGAGCATCTGCCATAATGAGCAGTTCCATTAAATGCTCATTAGCTGGTGCTGAGGTTGATTGCACAATAAAAACATCGTGTCCGCGTACGCTTTCTTCGATGTTAACCGAAATTTCGCCATCTGCAAACTTGACAACGTCAACTGCACTGATTTCGATATTAGCTGCTTTTGAGATTTCTTCGGCTAATGCACGATTTGAGCTGAGTGCGAACAGCTTTATTTTCTTCCCATCCACTATGGACATGATGTATGATCACTCCTTCGTATTCTCTAGTTTCATTATACTATAAATAGGCTTTATTTTCTATGAAAACCTCAAAAAAAAATCTTCTTGCAGCACGCTGCAAAAAAGATTTTATCTATCACGTTTTATTCTTAGCTTTTATTCATCTTGCTCTTCAGTTACAGGGTTTAAAAGAGCCTCATTATATGCAACGACGATTGCATCTTCGATCATCTTGCGCATTTCACCATGAATGGGGTGTGCAATATCTCTAAATGTTCCATTCGGCGTCTTCTTACTTGGCATGGCAACAAAGATGCCGTTTTCGCCTTCAATTATACGAATATCGTGCACCACAAAACTTTCATCGAAAGTAATGGTTGCAACACCTCTTAGTCTACTTTCGCTGCTAACAAGCTTTACTCTCACATCAGTAATTTTCATTTTGCCCTCCAAGACGTCCATGATTTATACTCAAATTATAGCATATTTTTAAGCTACTTTGAATATATTTTAGTGTTTTACCTTTGTTTTTATCATGTTAAGACCCAATTTTTCGGTTTTTTTAATGATTTTTCGCTCGTTTTCGCTAAATATGGGAATAAAGAAGGTCGAACCGCTTCCACTCATACGAGCATAACGACTCAGTTTGCGTATTTGCTTCTGGATTGTGCGTAACTCCGGATAAAGGGTCATACTTGTTTCCGTTAAAACATTGTAATATTTTTCAAAGAAATTTTTAAATTTTTCATTGACATAAAGCGTAAATAACCGGTTAAACCGTTGAGGTTCGTGATTAATGATAAGATTTTCAAATACCTTTTTAGTCGATACTTCGATATCTGGATAATAAAGATAGATATCTTGAACAGGAGGATCTGTGATGAAGAGTAGGTTTTCACCTCTACCATAGACATAAGCAGATTTATTGTGAAGACAAAAGACAGTGTCAGATCCTAGTTTGAGAGCTATTTGCTCTAACTCCTCCAGTGATTTATCCAGTTTCCATAAACGATTCAATCCTCTTAGAGTTGCAGCAATATCTGCTGATCCACCACCTAAACCCGCACCGACTGGAATGTTTTTAGTCAAATTGATTTTAGCCCCCTGAGCCACTTGATATGTATCTTTCATCAACTTTGCAGCTTTGAGGATACTATTATCTTCGATTTGTTGATTGGCGTCTAGTTCAATTTGATCTGATTCTTCGAAGGTTAACACATCGTGTAGCTCAAGTGGTATGGTAATCATTTTTAGATCATGAAATTGGTCGGCTCTTTTTCGAACGACATCGAGTGCAAGATTGATTTTTGCATATGCATTTTCAGTAATCATAAGGCCACTCCTTTGCAAGTTGTATGAAGGTTTCCAAAGATAAAGCTTCAGCTCTAGTCTGTGTTGAAATATTTAACTGAATGAGATAGTTTTCTATATCTTTTTTGCTGATATGAAATGCTTCAAACAAATTATTGACAAGTGTCTTTCTCTTTTGTTTGAATGCTGCTTTGACTAAATCAATGAAAAAGTCTTTTTTCTTTTCATTTAAGAGTGGAGTCTCTCGCTTTTCAATACGAATCACCGCACTATCTACATTGGGAACTGGATAGAACAATTGACGTTTTACATCCATCATCTTATTGACACGTGCCTGATATTGCAAAATGACAGAAAGTGCATTATATGCTTTTGTGTTAGGTTGTGCTAAAAGCCTATCGCATACTTCCTTTTGAATCATTAAGGTTGCTGTTCGAATTTGATCGACTTCAAGTAGTTTAAACAGGATAGGTGTTGTAATGTAATAAGGTACATTTGCCACCACATGCAATTCGTGTTCTTCTTTAGATAAATCGACATCCAAAAAATCTTGATAAATAATCTTTAAATTCGGATATTGATTGGTGAGTACATTCAAATGAGGGGCTAAACTTGTATCGATTTCATAAGCAACAACATCAGCTGCTGTTTCAGCAAGATAAGAGGTTAGTGCTCCTTGACCTGGACCAACCTCAATGACATGTTTATTTTCAATATTTGATTCACGTACAATTTTGCTTAAGAGATTTTTATCTCTAAGAAAGTTTTGTCCGAATCGTTTCTTCGCTTGATGCTGCATGAATTACCTCATTAACCATCTTCTGATCGATACCAAAAAGATGGAGTCTCTGATAGAGTGTTTTTGCGTTTGTATAGCCAATACCTAGTCTTTCACATAGATATAATCGAAGCTGTTTTGAAGACTTGCTACCCATAAGTCCCACATCATGCAGAAATGTATGAGTGATATCACTATGTATATCATGTCTGATCATCTTTATATGCTTTAACGCTTCTTTAATGGACTGAATACTTGCGTGTTCAACACCTATTTTTTTCTCGTTTTTACTTATAGCAAGATCCTTTTTGATGAATGCGTGATAGACATGAGTTAGTTCTTTTGCAACCAATCTGCGAATTCTTTCACCTGCATGATCTGGATCTAAAAACAAGATAATGTCATGTGTCTCATCGAGTTTTTTTAATATCTTCATCACGTCTTTATCGATTGCACTTCCGTTGGTGGTTATAACGATTGGGTGCTCTAAGACTTGTTCTAGTTTGAACTGATCATTCTTACCTTCGACCACGAAAACTTGCGGTCTCATGATTTTCTATAGAAAAATTTAGGATCTTTTTTTGTTCCTGATGACATCAATGATTCGATAATTTTTGATTGATCGATGAGTGAAGAGATTCTACCATTTTCAAGCAGGATATATATCTTATCTCCAAAACCTTCTCCACCATCAAGATAGGTACTATTTTGAACTGTCCGATAGGATGTATAGTAATCAAGTTCCTCGCTTTGATAGGATGCTTTAATTGCTTTGATTTCTTCTTGATTCTCTTCGGTGTCATTGATATATTTCCATATACGACGATTCATAAAATCATGTGCAAGATTTCTAAGAATGGTATCTTTTGATTTTAAAAAACTAGCAATTAAACCGTTGATATAGAAATCATCAATCTCGATAAATGCATCTAAATCATTTGTATCTTTCATGATACGTTTGAGGGGTCCAACGTTACTTTCAAACGGATAATCTGTTAATAAGAGTGCACGAATACGTTTATAAATCTTCTCTAAATTCACTTCATAAGCCCTTGCTACAGGATGATAATAAACCTGCCAATACATGTGATATCTTGCAATCAGGTAATTCTCAATAGCATGGATACCTGTTACTTTAAAAACAACCTTTTTGTTTTTTATATAGAGAACACGTATCAAACGATCAACATCGATATGACCATAAGCTGCTCCTGTATAATACGCATCGCGTTCGAGATAATCGAGACGATCGACATCAAGCTGACTTGAAATCAACTGCTCAATCAGTGGAAATTTCTTTTCTTTTCTTAAGATGCGTGCAACATCTTCAGCAAACTCTAAATCCTCTATATCCAAAATTGATCTTATTTCAGGATTGGATGTTATTAATTTTGCACCAATCTCTTCATGATTAATACCGAATGTTGTTTCAAATGCATGTGAATAGGCTCCATGTCCAATATCATGAAGAAGTGCTGCACTCAAGAATAAGAGCTTTTCTCTCGGATTGAGGGCTTCATCAATATCAGGTACAGTTAAGAATCGATGTGCAATTTCATAAACACCTAAGCTATGAACGAATCTTGAGTGTTCTGCACCGTGAAAAACCATTTGAACACCCGATAGTTGACGAATGCGACGTAGGCGTTGAAAGAGTTCTGAATCAATAAGCTTTTTAATCAGCAAATCATCAACGTGGATAAATCCATAGAGTGGATCTTTGAATACTTGTTGTTTGGCTAGTTTCTTCATATGAAACCTCCTCTTTGAAAAAGTGCCTAAAACTAGGCACTATGCATTGATCGTATACGACTTGACTAGTTCAACAGTATCTCCTGTTGATAACATAAATGCACTACCATCGTCTGTATCTAGGTGACAATCCAATCTGAAATTTGGATGGACACGGCAGAGTACATTATCTAAAATACCTGGCTTGATGCCTCCAACTTTGATAGATACAACTTGTCGATCAGTAACATCAAACTGTTTAGCTTCTTCTGGAGAAAAGTGAATATGTCTATCTGCGATAATGACACCTTCGTTGATATGAACCTGACCTTTGGGTCCAATCAATGTCGCTGCTCCAGATCCTTTTACATCTCCTGAGGAGCGTACAGGAGCTTCAAACTTGAACCGAATTGCATCGCTTTTTGATATTTCAACCTGGGATGCGGGACGAACAGGACCTAAGATGCGAACCCCTGATAGGATTTTCCCCTCAGGACTGACAACATCAACTTTTTCTACTGCTGCATACTGTCCAGGTTGGCTAAGTTCTTTGAGGACACTTAGTTCGTATCCGGGACCAAATAAAATTTCAAGATGTTCCTTGGTTAAATGTAGGTGACGACCCGAAATACCCACAGGAATTTTTTTCATAGATAAATCCTCCTTATATACGTAGTGATTATAACACTTTAACCCTTTCTTTTCAATTGGTTTATGATAGAATGAAACCATGAAAGAGGTGTTTTTATGTCAAGTGTTTTTAGCAAGATTGTTCAAAGAGAAATTCCAGCATATATCGTGTATGAGGACGAATTAGTTATGGCATTTTTAGACATCACTCAAGCCACTAAAGGTCATACATTGGTTATTCCTAAAGAAGCTTATGAAAACATTTTTGTGATGCCTGAAGCGTTAGCATCTCATCTATTTGGTGTTGCTACTAAAATCGCTAAATCCATTCAAAAAGCATTTCATGCTCCTGCACTAAACATCCTGTCAAACAACGGAGAAATGGCTGGACAAAGCGTTTTTCACTTTCATGTCCATCTGATTCCTCGCTATGGTAAAGGTGATGAAAATGTCTTGATTTTAGCTAATCATCAACAGCAGTTGACTCAAGAAGACTATAAAGAAAGAGCCCAAAAGATTAAAGAGGCTCTATCGTAAAGAGGACACCGTCTGAAGCATTTTCAACTTTTAGTACGAGATTGAAATGCGCACATGTTTTTTGTACGATACTCATTCCCAATCCAAATTGACCATTCTGACCTTTTTCATAGGGTCTGAAAACATGATCAATAAATTTATCGTTAATTGGCTCCCCATCATTATAGAAGGTGAGCTTTTTATTTTTAAGTGTAATAATAATCTTTGATTTTGCATACCTTAGTGCATTATCAATGATGTTTGTAAATGCCGTATAAAAGTTTTCTTTAACACCAAAGTACGTAGAGTCATCAAGTTCTGTTTCAATTTCGATATGCGTACGATACTTTTGGTTGTTAACGATATTGATCAAAATATCTTTGATTCGAATATCTTCAAATTCACTAGCATCTTTTAAGTATTCTAGTTTATTCAGTTCAAGCAACTGCTTTACTTTTTGATTGAGCATTTCTGCTTGCTTAACAATGACTTCTGCTTCATTGATATCGGATACACCGTCACCAATGGCTTCTGCATACGATTGGATGACAGCAATAGGAGTTTTAAAATCATGGGATATATTTTGAAGCATTTCCTGTTTGGATTTTTCTGCGTATTGAATTTCCTGACGCATTTTTTCAATGGTTTTAGCCAATTCGGTTATCTCGTCGTTACCATCAATTTCAATGGGTTCTTGATAGTTATTACGTCTGAGTAACTGAACTTCACCTTGAAGTCGCTTAATGCGCTCAACGGTGATACGAGACCATAATAAGATAATCACATTACCTAAAAGGACCAGTGCGATAAAACTGATTCGCATCAATGTGGAAAAAGCATTACCAAAAACGGATAGATAGTCTTCAGAGGTAAACACAATGACACTTGCCCCACCAATACGACGATCAATTCTAAAGTAATAATCATCTCCATCGATTTCTACGTGTCTTGTTTGACCTGGCCAAACAAGCATCATATCAGCAATTTCAACCGCTGAATAATGACCATCAAGAACATCTAAATTATGGCTTGATACAACATCTTGAGCTTGAACAACAACATACCCATTATATTCTGAGGCTGGAGGGTTGGTAATGTTAGCTCTGACATCATTGAGATAAGCGGATAGTTGTAACTCGTTTTGGGAGACTCTAAATTCTGAAAATACTCGATTTAAAGCAACAATAAAAATGAGACTCGTTAAAAGTGTCACGATACTAAAGATTAAATTAAGCTGGGTAGCTAATTTAATTTCTTTCATAACAGGCGATATCCAAATCCATAGATGGTTTCAATTTTTAACTCTGGCATCTTATGTCTTAAACGTCTGAGTAGGTCATCGACTACACGATCAGATCCATAGTAGTTTTCTCCCCAAACATGTTTAAGGATTTCTTCTCTAGCAAATGCTTGATTAATATTCTTGATAAAGAACAATAGGAGTTCAAATTCCTTATTGGTGAGCTCAATCATTTGAGAACCTTCACGAATTTCGCGTTTGGTCATATTGATTTCATATTCACCATAACGAACAACTTCAGAAGTTGTGGGTGAAAAATGACGTTTTAAAACAGCTTTAACACGCAAAATTAACTCTCTTGGTGAGTAGGGTTTTGCCAAATAATCATCGGATCCTAATTCTAATCCCATGATTTTATCTAAATCTTGATCTCGAGCGGATGTAAAGATAACTGCTGATGTGCTTCCTTTATCTTTCAAAGCTTTGATAAGATCATATCCGCTTATTTCACCTGTCAACATGATATCTAAAATCCAAAGGTCCACGGGATCATCGATATGTTCCATCGCGCTTTCACCATCGTGAAAAACGGCTGTTTCATAGCCTTCCCGTACTAAATATTTGCGGATAATTTCAGATAAATCTTTTTCATCTTCAACATAATAAATTTTCATAATATAACCTGCCTTTTAAGTAAAATAAGCGTGCGTCAGCACACTTATTATACCATATTGAATCGATTAGGAGAGAAAAATGAAGCACCTCTATCTTATCAAAACACTATGTGAAGTCAATGTTTTTTTGGTGTGAAATTGTGTTATTTAATGACATCCGTTCTCATGTAAGGTCTGAGCACTTCTGGAATGGTGATCGACCCATCTTTATTTTGATAGTTTTCGATGATAGCAATCATCGTTCTTCCGATAGCCAGTCCTGAACCGTTAAGCGTGTGTACATACTCTGTTTTAGCATCTTTATTACGCTTAAATCGAATATTAGCTCGTCTTGCTTGATAATCTTCAGCATTTGAAATGGATCCGATTTCTCGGTAAGTATTTTGACCAGGCAACCATACTTCGATATCATAGGTTTTAGCCATACCAAAACCCATATCCCCTGAGGATAATGCAACAACACGATAGGGTAATCCGAGTCGCTTTAACACTTCTTCTGAGTTAAGCAACATCTTTTCAAGTTCATCATAAGATGATTCTGGTTTCGTAAACTTGATCAGTTCCACTTTATTGAACTGATGAAGTCTCAAGATGCCTCTTGTGTCTCTACCCGCAGAACCTGCTTCTGAGCGAAACGCTGTCGTATATGAACAGTAGTACAAAGGTAATGTATCACCATCGATGATTTCATCACGATAAAAATTAATGGTTGGAACTTCAGCTGTAGGATTTAAGTACCATGAGTTATCACCTGCAAATACCTTGAAGGAATCATCTCTAAACTTGGGAAACTGTCCTGTAGCAAACATGCTTTTTTCATTGACGATATAAGGAGGTATCATCTCTTGATATCCGTGTTCAATCGCGTGAAGATCCATCATGAACTGAATGAGTGATCTTTCGAGTCTCGCACCTAGTCCTTTATCGACAACAAATCTAGATCCAGTCATTTTTGCAGCACGTTCGAAATCTAGGATACCCAGTGCTTCACCAAGTGTGACGTGATCCTTGGGTTCAAAATCAAAGACACGTGGAACTCCAACCTTCTTTATTTCAACATTAAAAGATTCATCTTTACCGATTGGAACACTTGTGTGTAAAAGATTCGGGGTAACGGCCAGTATACCTTCGATCTTTTCTTCTGTGACCTTAAGTTCATCATCAAGCTTTTTGATATCATCTCCTAGATGACTAACCTCACTCAAGATGGAACTTGCATCCAGTTTTTGTCGTTTAAGTTCACCTATTTTTTTAGATGCGTCATTTCTCAAAGCTTTTTTAGCTTCGACATCTAAGATAACTTCTTTTCTACGATTATAGAGATCAACAAGCTCGTAGAGATATTGAAAATCACCGTTTCTTTGTGACAATCTCTGGACAACCTCATCGATGTTTTCAACAACATATTTTAGATCCAACATAGTCTTTCCTCCTTTAAATAAAAAACGCCCTTAAAAGCTAAGGACGTATTAACGCGGTGCCACCTTAGTTCTAGAGAATCTCTAGCCCTCGATATCTTTAACGCAGATATACGGACGTGATTAGCGTCACTGAGAAGTGGATTTCACTCTTACCGATGGTGTGCTTTCACCAAACGCACACTCTCTTGACATCACTAAGACTTACTTGTCTTCTCTTCGTGTTATCTCTATTATAATGGGATTCATGATGATTGTAAAGGTCCTTTATTTTGATTTTTCCTGTATCAGTGCTTTGAGATCATCTTTAATCTCATCCTTTTCTAGACCAAAATCTAGAATCGCTTCAATGTAATCAACTTTATTGCCAACATCATAGCGTTTACCTTTAATGTTATAAGCGTAGACTTTCTCTTCATTCATCAGTCTTAAAATAGCATCGGTTAGCTGAATTTCATTTCCCGCTCCACGTGTTTGATTTTTTAAATAATCAAAGATTCTAGGCGTTAATATATAGCGACCTCCTATGGCTGATCGTGATGGGGCTTCCTCTACTTTTGGTTTTTCGACAACACCTTTGAGTTCGATGATATCTCCACTTTGATTTTCTTTAGGAATACAGATGCCATATTTAAATGTATTTTTGAGTTCTACTTCCATCGTTCCTAAAACAGAGGCTTGTACTTTTTCATACACATCAGAAAGCTGTTTGATAGCTGGTTTGTCTTTGGAGACATACATGTCATCGCCTAAAAGAACAGCGAAGGGTTCACCACTGATAAAAGCTTCTGCTTGAAGTACGGCATGACCTAAACCTAATTGTTCTCTTTGTCGAATGAAATGAATATTTGCTCCAACACCAATATTTCTAACCAAACCGTATTCATATTCTTTATTCTTCGATAATAAGATGGATTCGAGTTCAATGTTATAGTCGAAATAATCGATGATGGCATTTTTGTTTGAGCTCACGATGAGTAGAATATCCGTCATACCTGCTTCAATGGCTTCATTGACGATGTATTCAATGGTTGGACGATCAATGATAGGCAATAATTCTTTAGGAAGTGCTTTGGTAATGGGTAGAAATCTTGTGCCATATCCCGCTGCTGGAATGACTGCTTTTTTAATCATAACTTTTCTCCTTTGTTTGACTTTTTGTCGATAACTTATAGGTTGTATAAACACCACCTAGGAAGAGTATGCAACCAATGACCCAAAAATACCACGGTGTTGAAAAAACATTACCTTCCGTCTGTGATTGTAGTTCTACTAAAATATTAACAGGTGAAATCAAGATGATACCAAGTACTGCTAAATAGAAATGAACCTTATAACGCATTAATATGTGATACATGAGTTTACCCATAACAATCATGCCGACTAAAACACCTAGAGCAAGCATCAACAGCATGGGTAGATGTGGTGCTATTTCCGTAAAGCTGAAAGTTGAAATAGCACGACCTATATCATCGACTAAACCAATCAAAAGATGAAAGTAACCCAGTGCCATCAGCAACGTAGCCGCAGACAAACCTGGTGTAATTAGGGATGCTGCTGTAATAAACCCGATGAAGAAGACGATCAGATAATATGTCCAGTTATTGGCTTGAGCATTATTTTCTTGTACGAGGAGAAAGGATAACATCATGAGTATCGCTAATCCCATCACAAGATAGTGATGCCATGATTTCTTCTGACCTTTTGTTTCTTGGGTTACGCTTGGAATTGATCCCAAGATAAATCCAATCATCAATAAGGTAAAAGGTATTGGGAAGTTCGTCAACAGATATTTGATAATAAGAAAACCCAAAAGATATCCCAAGACTACGCCAACGATATATTGCCATACAGAAAGAATCGCGCGTATAGGTTTTTTGGTAAACTGATTGAGCGCTGTGATTAATTCAGTATAGATTTTTAAGACGGTTGCTACCATCGAACCTGATATGCCTGGTAAAATACTTCCAAGGCCTACAAGTGAACCTTTAATGATTTTGATGACGTGATTCATAGCGACTCCTTTGTCTATCTTTAGTATACCTTAAATCTCTATAAAGATGTGCATGGTTTATCTTCACACCTGGGTGGATGTTTTAATTGTAGCATATTTATTTTGCTTTGGTTATGCTATAATGAATAGGGTGATAACATGGATCAATTCATAGAAATAATCAAATATATTGTGCTCGGAATCATACAGGGAATTACTGAAATTTTTCCGATATCAAGCAGTGGTCATGTGACATTGTTCAGCCATTTGTTCAAGATGGATATGTCCAATTTTCAGACCTTTTTGATGATAACCAATGCGGGATCCTTCCTTGCACTCTTATTCTTCTTTAGACGCGATGTGGGACAACTCATTAAGGGAACCTATTGTTACCTCATACGTAAAGATGAAACTGCAAAAGAGGATTTTATCTATGTGCTCAAACTGATCATTGCAGTGATTCCATTAGGAATATTTGGATTGCTCATCAAAGAATATCTACCGAATGATCTCTTATCCGTTGGATTTGCACTGCTTATTACATCTGGACTTCTCTTTTATGTCTATAAACAACGTGACATTCAGTGGAAAAATGATATTACGTGGCGTAACGCTTTGATTATTGGTGCGTTTCAAATGTTTGCTATTTTCCCGGGTATATCCAGAAGCGGCATTACTATTTCAGGTGGTTTAACGCAAAAAATCGAACTCAAAAAAGTTCTTCGCTTCTCATTTCTAAGTTATATTCTCATTTCTGTACCCGTCACTCTTCTAGGTTTCTATGATGCCTTGCACGCTCATGAGTCTATCCATTTCTTAGGTTATTCACTTGCCTTTATCATGAGTTTTGTCTTTAGTTTATTAGCCGTACGTTTTCTCTATAATTATGTTAAGGTTAAAAACTTGATCTACTTCTCGGTTTACTGTGTAATCGTTGGTTTGTTATCGATTACACTGCATATCCTAGTTCTATAAGTTTACAGACAAAAAGCACTTTCGAAAGTGCTTTTTTTTATTAGACAAGAGCTGTATGATAGTCCACGCGATCAAAGGGTTTAATCGTCTTATGGGGTCCATCGATGCATGCTGCATTTTTTATGATTTGTTTAAGTACTTCTTCTTTTGTTGAATAAACTTCAATGATGTGATGATCGACCACTTTGAGTGCTAAATCATATTGGTTGTCTATCAAGTCTTTAAATGTTTTGATGTGTCTCTTTTTGGTTGTTTTATTACGAACATAGATTGCTGCGTTTTCAATACGTTCATAATCGTTTTCATTTTCTAAAAAGCGTTTCTTTGCTTGTTCTGATGATGTCATGTGTTGTTGTTCGAGATACTCCCAATCTGGATGAAGGAAAAATTCCTTTCGAGCTTCAAGGTGTCCTACATCGAATTGGTAATCGGAAAAGTCGATTCCACTCAACAGTGTTTTAAGTATATTCTTTTCACAACCTTGAAATGCTAAATAGATACCTTGCATCAAAATCATCCTCCCGTTTAATTACAACTTTATCGTAACATGGTTACAAAATCATGTACAGGGCGTATACGCCACAATCGTATAAAAAAACACTGTGAGACCACAGTGTCTTATGTTTTACTTGCTTTGTAGATCAATTCTTTCTTCTAAATCTTTAGTGATTTGTGCAAACATTTTAGCATCAATCTTATACTTCCAACGATAGATGAGATAAGATACAATGATTAAAATAAGCGGTACGATAATCATGGCCGATCTAAGATTCAAAAGCATTTCTGGAGTGACATTTGCAGCAATCATTGCACGAGATTGTTCGGTTGTCATGTTCGGATTTAGTTTTCTTGCTTCAGTCAGTGGATTGATAACGTTTCGATTTAATCCAGATGCCGCAAGTGTAATCGCAACAACAAACACTTGAACTGAAGTTGCCAGTTTAGTAACAAATGGATTGATTGCAAAAACAACCGATTCGTTTCTTGTTCCAAGTTTCCATTGACCATACTCAATGGTATCTGCTAGCATGACGAGCACTAGTACCTGTATAAAACCTTGACCACTGAATAGAATGAGTCCCGCTAATCCAATAAATAACATGTTTAATGGTAGGATGTAACCGACACTCATGAAGATGAGATAACCAACTGCTATCATTATGACCGATATTGTAAATAGCTTTCTTCGAGACATTTTCTTCATAATGATGGGGAATAAGATCAATGCTGATAGTTGGCTAACCGCTAAAATGGCAGAAAAGATGGTAAATTCAGCTCCACCATATTTGTTGAAGTCATAATTGAAAAAGTAGATGCCTAAAGCTGTCGTTATGAAGTAACCGCAGTTAAATAAAAAGATAGCTACAATAATGACAACTAACTGATCATTTTTAAAGATCACTTTGACCATATCCAATAGTGATGTTTTCTTTGTATCCGCTTCAGCAATCTTATTTTTAGGTTGTTTGACAAAAAAGAAGACCATAATTTGTGAAATAACATAGATGATGACGATAACTAAAGCGATAATTGAAAACGATTGAATCGGACCAACACTCCAGTTTTGATAGATGATGGGCACGAGAGCAATCGTTAGAAACATACCGATGCTCGCAAAAATACGCGCTAAAGATCCAATAGATTCTCTTTCCTTGGGATTTGCTGTAAAGCTTGGATACATCGACCAATAGGCAATATCATTCATGGTAAATGCCATACCCGATAAGACATATAAGATACCAAATACGATCGTAAATGCTGTTCCTGTTAGTCCTAAATCTTGAAACAGCAGATAAAAGATGATTGCTGATGTAAAGGCACCTATTAATATCCATGGTTTGAATTTGCCATATCTCGATTTCGTGTTATCAACGATTGTTCCCATCATCGGATCGTTGATAGCATCCCATATTCTTGATACGGCAATAATCGTACCAATGGTAACAAGTTGCCAGTCTGGTAATCCCAGTGCATCGGTTAAAAAGACGAGTAAAAAGTTGGCGTATAGTGCATACATCATATCTCTTCCGATACCAGATGTTGCATAAAAATACTTCGTTTGATTACTTACTTTTTGTTCATTCATTTGTTTTCACCGTTGATTTCTTGAGTTTTCTTAATCCTTTAAATATCTTCCCATTCATTAAATCGACCAATCCTTCTCCCATTTCAAAACTTACTTTGCCTGATGAGAAGAGTACAAGCATGCGAAGCGGAGTTTCAGTAATCGTTCGTTTCGCGATTTCAATCATGTCATGACTCATGTTTTTCGTCTCTTTGGTTGCTGTTCGAATAACCATTTTTGCAACCAATCGACCCATCCATGTATGTTTGGCATCATCGAGCGTTGATGATAGAGTAAATGGTCTTTGGTGCCTGATGTTTTTTTGTGGTAGCTCGAAGGGAATCAGTTTTGGAAAATCGATCGTTTCATAGGTATATTTTTGATAACTTAAGGATTGATGATGGATGGATTCGCCATCAACATGTACATCGATGGTTTCTATTTCTTCCATTGCGTTCTTTGCAATGACAATCGCATAGTCACCACTTTCAATCACCCAACGCTTCTTATAGAGATCCCAATGAGCAAATGCAGACTTTGGTATTTCAAAGTGACACTGTATACTTTCACCAGGTGCAAGATGCACTTTATCAATTGCTTTAAGTTCCCATCTTGCTTTATAAACCGATGATTCATTATTTTGAATGTAGATTTGAATGACTTCCTTGCCCTTCATTGTACCAATGTTTTTTAAACTGAAGTCAAGTTGAAAATGATCGCTTTGTTCTGTCAGTTTTGCTTCACCGTATTCAAATTGGGTGTAACTAAGACCATATCCAAAGGGATAGTGAGGTTTTTGATTGTAGGATTGATAATAGCGATATCCGATATAAATCGATTCATCATAATAGACTGCATGGTTATCATCTGTAAGTTGGACATTGCATGATGCAATATCATCAATCCATGTTTCAGCCAGTCTACCCGATGGATTTTCCTTACCATAGAGAATATCGAATATCGCACGCGCAGCACCTTGTCCTCCAAGATATGCTAAAAGGAGTCCCTTTAGGTATTGCTTTTCAAACGATAGATTCATCACTGAACCACCTAAAGCAACACCTATAATCTCTGTATTTTTTGTGTATAACTCTTTTAATAAATCGATTTGCTTTTGTGGTATATTTAAATGTTTGCGGTCATAACCTTCCGCTTCTTCACTCTCCGGTAGTCCAAATAAATAGATTATTTTATCTGCTTCACTTGCACACAAAGTAGCTTCTTTAACCAATGCATCATCCGTTTTATGGTTATCTAGTGTGTATCCTTTAGCAAATGTGATATTTTCAGAATAGTCTTTAGCAACATTGATGATCTGTTCAAGTTTCGTTGGATTGATGTGTGATGAACCTGCACCTTGATACCTGATATCATCGATAAAGCCACCAATGATGGCTATTTTTTCTTTCTTTTTTAAAGGCAATACATTTTGATTCTTAAGGAGAACCATTGATTCACGTGCAATGCGAATAGCCTCTTTATGATGAGCGTTGATATCGAATGTGACATCATCATACCGTTTATATTTTCTAACCATATCGATGATGCGTTCTGATGACTTATTGATTGCTTGTCTGGTGGTATCATCTTGCGTTTGTTTTAAAATCTCATTAGCACGATAACCAAATGAGGATGGCATTTCAAGATCAGTCGTTGCCTTTAGGGCATCCACCCTATGATTGATAGCTCCCCAATCGCTAACAACTACGCCATAATATCCCCATTCTTTTCGAAGAATTTGATTCAAATAAGGATGTTCTGTTGCATAGTGTCGGTTGATTTTGTTGTAACTTGCCATGATGGTAGCAGGATTTTCTTTAACAACACGTTCAAACGCTTTAAGATAGATTTCACGCAGTGCTCTTTCATCGACAATAGCATCGATGGTGAATCGATAGCGTTCTTGGTTGTTCGCAAAGAAATGTTTAACCGATGTTCCAACTCCTTCGTCTTCAATAGCTCTTACCATCGCTGCACCAAGTTCACCTGCAAGATATGGATCTTCAGAGAAATATTCGAAGTTTCTTCCACAGAGTGGGCTTCTCTTCATGTTGATACCGGGTCCTAAAATAATTTGAACTTGATTTGCTTTCGCTTCAATCGCCATATGTTTTCCCATGGATGCCAAAAGCGTACGATCAAAACTGCATGCCGTAAGACTTGCTGTTGGAAAACAGGTTGCTGGGACACTCCCTAAAACCCCTAAGTTATCTGTACTTGCTAATTGTTTTCTTAAACCGTGAGGTCCATCAGCCATCATGATTGATGGCAATCCCTCCATCGGTTTTGTATGCCATACATCTTGACCATCTAATAACTGAACTTTTTCTTCAAGTGTTAATTTCATACGCAGTTCACCTCTTCGATAATTGTATGTTTACCACATGTTATAGTGATATGCCCTTGTCCTACGCGTGTTCCTTTAATCCAAAAAGCAATTGCTCCCCCAGAAAGACTCAAGTTCTTCGGACCGATGAGTTCAATTTCACCATCTACATCAATTTGTATCGCATCATTTGCATATACGAGCAGTTCTTGATGTTGATCAACTTTCTTGATTACGTATCGTTTAACATCATAGGTCTCTTCAATATGGAGATCTAAACCATTGTGTTCTAATATAAGATCTGTTTCTTGAAGGGGTTCTTTGATAACCACCTTTACTAACTGATGGTCTTTATACCCTTCAAAGCGGTAGGTATTCTGCTTGGTCCCCCATCCAGTCATATAGGTATAAAATAATTTGACAGCATCGTCGTAGGTCTTCTTGTATTTTTTAAGAATATAGAGCATTTTTAACTTATAAGATAGTGGTAGATGATTACCATATTTAGCTACAGCTTGTAATACGGATTTGGTAATCCTTGCATCATTTGGTTTCATCTTTTCATTCACCATGAGTAGATCACCGATTAAATCATCGACGATGATTGGTGGATGTTTTAAATGTTGATAGTTCTTTCGATTGGGTTTAAATGTTTGAATATATTCATCATTTTTGTAGACTTTAATCTCATCTAAATTGGTCATCACATAAATGGATCCCAAATTTCCTGCTGGATGATCTCCTAAATTCATCGTAGAGGTTACTTCAAGCATCGGCAATATATCCTGTTCAGCTCGATAAGCAAATGCTGCTATTTTAGGTATACGATACATGTCCATGACACCGTGATAGCATACGTTATCACCACTACCAAACTCTTGATGCGTATTATAATCAACAAACGACCAACCGATAGCACCAGAGATATGATTGTTAGGATCTAGTGCATCATTTAGCACACGAAGATGTCTCTTTAAATGATTTAGACGATGAGCTTCATTATCGTATCTTTTTGTTGGAAACATGTGTCCATTAAACTCAGTGATTAAGTAAGGGACATTGCCTGCAATATGTTCTTTCTTTTCTAGACCTCGATTGTTACCAAAATGAGAAAAATCGTTATAGGTGTAGACATTCTCAAAGAAATGACTCTTTGGAAAATTTCTGACACCTCCTCTTTGTCTGGTTGGATCTAGACCCATTGCTCTAGCGTTCGTCCGTTGATAAAAGATGTCATCATCGGCTGATTCATTGATTCTAACACCCCAAAGAATAATGGACGGGTGATTTCTATCACGTTCTATCATAGCATCCAAATTGTCTAGTGATGCCTTTTTCCACGCTTCATCTCCAATGTGTTGCCAACCTGGTATTTCTTCGAATACTAAGAGTCCAATCTCATCACATCGATTTAAAAAATGCGTGGATTGTGGATAATGAGATGTTCTGACAATATGACAACCCAAATCAAATTTGATGAGATCAGCATCTTCAATTTGAGCTGATTTGGGCATTGCATATCCAACGTAAGGATAGCTTTGGTGCCGGTTGAGTCCAATCAGTTTAAGCTTGCGTTGATTGAGGTAGAAACCATCCCTTTTGAATACAGCTTCCCGAATTCCAAAGCGCACTGATACTTGATCCATTTCATCGTTATGTTTATATGTCACTATCGCTTGATAGAGATGTGGTGATTCGATATCCCACAGCTTAAGATCGGGTATTGTCAAAGGTATAACTGTCGATTCATCACTAACGATTTCATTTTGTGAGATAACTTCAATTCCATCTGCATCATGGATCGCTAACTGGATTTCTCCACCTTCAATTGATGTATAAACATGCACCTTGAAAGAGGGCTTACCATACTGTTCGATAAATACATCTTCTATATAGGCATGATCGGTGATGATGAGTTCAGCTTCACGATAGATTCCACCGTAGCATAAATAATCAACCACACCTCCAAAAGGAGGAATGCTTGGATCCTCATGGGTATCTACAGTTAATCTGATCAATAGATCATTACTATGTTCAACAAACTCAGTAAGATCAACATCAAAAGGTAGATATCCTCCTTTATGTTCTAAAACAAAGGTTTGATTGACATAGACTTTTGTTTTGTGACCGATACCTTCAAAGCGTAAAACAACATGCTTATTTTGCATATCTTGGGTGACTTTAATGTGACGTACATACGTAAAAATGTTCCATAAAATCGATTCATTAAAATAGTTAAAAGGCAGCATGACTGCTGTATGTGGTAGTTCAATGGATTCAAATCGATCAAGTAAAATATCTTTTTCATGGGTTATATCATAAGGTGTAACATACCAATCACGATTGCACGGAATGTTGATTCTCACATAATCACCTCTTCACTTGGTTCAATGGTATAGATCATGGATCCAAAATCACCGATGATACGCGTTTGATCGTTATAATAAGTACCCATAAATTGTTGTTTCAACTTATAGCCACTAAACAGTACTTGTCCACTAACGGTATCATCTATGGATGTATTATCAAGCATTTTATATTTACCAATCTGCCTTAAAATAAATCCATACGGGTTAAGTTTAATGGGTAGCGCATGCGAGATCAAATGACCAAATCTCTTGAGGGGAAATCTTTGTTCAAAGTTCTTTAGCTGATATAATTTATTTCTATTGACTGATTTGACAACTAACTTTTCAAAACCAGGACTGGCATCTGCGAGTATTTGATATTGAGCGACGATATGTCTATCTTCATGGCTAATTTGCCAAGTTATTTGATGATCGCTTAACGTATCAAAACGTTTAAATGTTCCATATTGAAAACATGTTCGATACTGTTTATAAAAAGCGATTTGTCTTTTGATTTCCTGACGTTCTGCATACGTTAGATAAGCAAAGTTCAACTCATAGCCTAGTACACCAAAGCTAGCTACATTAAACCGAGTTGATAAAGGAGATTCTCTAAGCGTTTGTGCATGGGGTGCAAGTGATACATGTGCACTGATTGTCGATAAGGGATAGAGATAGCTCAATCCTTGTTGGATCTTTAATCGTTCAATGGGGTCTGTATTATCTGATGCCCAGATTTGTGCTCCAAACGTTAACATGCCCAAATCAAAACGATTACCTCCAGAAGAACAGGTTTCAATGAGTAAACTTGGATGTTTAGACGTAATATCTTTTAAGATATCATATAATCCCAAGATGTATTGATGATAAAATCTTCCCTGCTCGTTGAGTGACTTTGAAAACATATCAGTTATATGTCTATTCATATCCCATTTCATATAATCTAATTCAATAGTATCAATGATCTGGTTAACTTTTTCTTTAATGTATGCTCGAACATGATCGTTGCATAAATCTAAGACAAGTTGGTTTCTACCAAGCGAAGGAGTTCTTCCTGGAATAGAAATAGCATATTCAGGATGCTCTCTAAATAGATCGCTATCTGGATTAATCATTTCTGGTTCAAACCATAAACCAAACTTCAATCCCATATGCTTGATTTTTTGAGCTAATCTATGAAGACCCAATGGGAGTTTTTTCTTATTGATGGTGTAATCTCCTAATCCCCTTGTGTCATCATCTCTTTTTCCAAACCAACCATCATCAAGTACGAAAAGCTCTATACCTAGTTTTTTAGCTTGTTTAGCAAGTTTGATTAACTTTGCGTGATTAAACTGAAAATAGAAAGCTTCCCATGAATTTAAGACGATAGGTCTGGCTGTTTGCTGAAAAGCACTTGGAATGATGTGATGATTAATGAAATTGTGAACATTTTTTGATAATTCGTTAAATCCTTCTTCAGCATAGGATAGAATAGCTTCTGGCGTCTCAAATGATTCGTCTTGTTTGAGTGTCCATTCGAAACAGTGCGGATTAATACCATTCATGACGCGAAGTAAATCGTGATTGGATATTTGAACGGCTTCGTAATGATTTCCACTATAGATCAAATTAATACCTATACAGACACCTTGATCTTCAGTCGTATTCTTTTTAGCAAGTATGATGCCTGGATTGTGTCTATTAGATGATGCTCCAGTCGTTGATTCAATGCTATAGGTACCATAGGAGAGTGGTCTTTTATGTTTGTGTGCTTCTTTAATCCATCCGCCATCGAACGTATAGAGATCATAATCTGAGGAATCAAGATCGAACATCATACTCATGATTTTTCGAATGTGAATAGGTTTTTCATTCTTATTTCTTAAAATGGTTCTTCTTGAGATGACATTGGATGTATAAAAAGCGGTATAGATTAAATCGAGTTCTACATGAGCCATTTCATCAATGAGCGTGATGATTAGACTTTCTGCATCTTCTTTGTTTTGATGAGCTGTTGGAAGATGATCACTTAAGATGACACCTTTGAGAAGTTGATGTCTGTAATAGACAAAATCAGTGACAAATGTTTCATCTGGCATTTTGACTTCAAGGGGGGTTAGTCTAAAATCACCTTTGCCAATTCCTGAATACTCAAGAGGCATCAAATCAAGAAGTGTTTTATGACCGTTTCGCTCATATTCAATTTGAGAACCTGCACCAGCTGTTATTTTTGTGTGGAGAACGTCAAGATGTTGATCAATGATTTTTTTTCCAAAGTAGAGATGCTCCAATTGCCCTGTAGGTAAAACGCGAAAAATATAATTCAGATCTTTCGTTTCTAGTTTAAAGTAGGGCATGAGATCATAGATCATGACTTATTCCTCCTTGATGATGTATGCTTCATAAGGTCTTAATATTTTATTGCTTGGTTTTAAATCATAATTAGAAAGTAAGCACTTGCCTTCAATGAGTTTATTCAATCGTTTAGTTTTTTTATTAAAGCTAACAACGATCGTCATTTTTTGATTCTCAAAAATTCTTTGAAATATAAAGATACCTCTTTTGGCATAAAGAACTTCAAATTGACCTTCAATGAGTGAAACTTCATTTTTCCTTATCTGGAGAAGTCTCTTATAAAATGCAAGAATGGAGTTTTCATCTTTTAGTTGTTGTTCCACGTTTAACCATGTGGTATTTTCGTTCACTTTAAGCCATGGTGTACCTTTTGTAAAACCACCTTCTTGGTTCCATTGCATCGGTGTGCGTGCATGATCTCTTGATGATAATCTCATCATGCGACGTTGAAACCATTTAGGAAAATGAAGTTTTTTTGCTAGTTCAATAATTCTTAGCGTTTCCACATCTTTGAAATCTTCAATCGATGTGAAATCCCCATTGGTCATACCAATTTCTTGGCCCTGATAGATATAAGGTGTTCCCTTTAGGGTAAGGTTTAACAACCCTAGCATTTTTGCACTTTGATCATGAAATTTGTTGTCATTACCAAAGCGAGAAACAGAGCGCTGTTGATCATGATTTTCTAAGTAATTGGCATTCCAATAAACTTCTTTTTGCCACTTAATAAGTACTTTGATAAATTTGTTGGGTTTGAATTTGGTACGAAACCATTTGTTATTGATCTGATCGGTTTCCATATGTTCAAAACCAAACACCATATCGAGTTCGTGATGTTTGGGAAGTATTAAATCATTGGCTTGTTTCGTATTGACTAAGACCGTTTCTCCAACGGTCATTTGATCGTAATGATCGAGTACATCTCTTCTTAATTCTTTTAGGATATCATGCATGCCTTTTTGCGAGTGATAGTGTTCTCTACCGGTTAAGACAAAGCGTTTCTTTCCATCTTCAAGAGACGACTTATAGATAATGTTAATAACATCACATCTAAACCCGTATATCCCTTTATCTAGCCAAAATCTGATAATATCCTTAATTTCTTTCATGACGTTTGGATTATTCCAATTGAGATCAGGTTGTTTTTTTGAAAAGAGATGGAGGTAATAAGAATCTCCAATTTTGTCCCACGCTTTTCCACCAAAAAAACTGGTCCAGTTGTTGGGTTTATCTCTCCATATATAGTAATCTCGATAGGGGCTTTTTGGATCTTGACTTGCTATAAACCATGGATGTTCATCCGATGTGTGATTGATGACAAGATCCATGATGATTTTTAATCCTCTTTTAGCAGCTTCTGCAATTAGCAAATCCATATCTTCCATCGTGCCAAACTCTGGATTGATATCTTTATAGTTGCTAATATCATATCCGTTATCGTCATTGGGTGATTGATAAACAGGAGAAAGCCAAATCACATCAACCCCAAGTGATTTGATATAATCTAGTTTCATGATGATACCTGGTATATCTCCGATTCCATCTCCATTGGAATCCATGTAGCTTCGTGGATAAACCTGATAGACTACTTTATCTTTCCAGGTTGGACGTGGTTCCATAGTACCTCCCAAATAAACGCTTTATATGTCTATTATTATATAATAAAATCGCTTTCTTGAGACAAAAAGAAAAAAGTTGCTTAACGAAAAGCAACTTTTCTTAAAAGTCTTTGAGTTGTTCTAGAACGTCCTTAAGGGGAAGTCCTACAATAGTGAAGAAATCACCTTTATAATGGTCAACAAGAGATCCACCTTCTCCTTGAATACCATAGGCCCCTGCCTTATCCATTGGTTCACCTGTCTTGATATAGTTCCATATTTCAAGATCAGATAAGTTTTTCATCCATACTTCAGTTTCGGAAACAAATGTTTTGATCTTATCTCCTTTGACTAAAGCAACCGCTGTATAAACGATGTGACGATCATCTGATAAGAGTTTGAGCATACGATATGCATCCTCTTCATCTTTGGGTTTACCTAAGATATGTTCTTCATAGACAACGATTGTATCAGCTCCAACGATGGTGTCGTTGGGATATTTTGTTGCTACATTAAGAGCTTTTTGCTTAGCAATTTCCATGACGAGTTCGCTCGGTTTATACTTTTCATCAACGATTTCATCAATATGACTTGGCACAACGATAAAATCTAGTCCTGCATCTTGCAAAAGCTTAGCTCTTCTTGGTGAACTACTGGCTAAAACGATCATATGCAGCCTCCTCTATTCTTTAAGTATTATAGCATAGGATTGATACATTTATTCAAAATTTTTACAATATATCGTGTATAATAAACGTGTAGAAAGGAACGTCATATATGAAATCAATGCAAAGCATATTGAAAAATGATCTCAAGATTCCTACTTCTTCTACCTTAGTATTATCAGTGAGTGGTGGCATTGACTCCATGGTGATGTTGCACATGCTTCAAGGAAGTCCTTATCGCCTTGTGGTTGTTCACTTCAATCATTTAAAGCGTGATCAATCCATTATTGAGAAAGATTTGGTCGATCGTTTCTGCAAGAAACATGAAATTCCTTTCCATTACTATACCATTCGTGTAAAGTCTGGAAACTTTCATCATCAGGCTCATATCTTGAGGGAACACTATCTCAACGAGGTAGCTAAAATTTATAATACGCCTTATATACTAACGGCTCATCATCTTGATGACCTTTTTGAAAATATACTGATTAAGTTGACGCGTGGAAGTAATCTTTTAGGTTATGCCGGCATGCAGCAAGTTTATCAAGCCGAAAGTTTTATTTATGTTAAACCTTTGTTATATGTTAGTAAAAAAGAGATTAAGGCGTATGCTACTGAACATCAGATTCCCTATCTCGATGATGAATCAAATGAGGAAAATAATTATTTGCGCAATCGCTATCGTCATTCTGTCGTTCCTATTATGAAACAAGAAAACGATATGTTACTTGAACAGATAAAGCAATATCACATGCAAATTTCAAGCGCATTTTTCTTTATTCGTAATCAAACGATTGAACACGTTCAAAACAGACGCATTCCTCTCGATCAATTTTCTACGTGGGCTGATCCACTCAAAGATGATGCTATTGCTTACTTAGTTGAATCCTATGAACTGAGTGTATCTTATGAAACTATTCAAAAGATAAAACGTATGCTTTTGAGTGATAAACCCAATTCACTTTATCGTCTCAATAAGAATCACTGTTTCATAAAATCCTACAAAGAGGCCTTTATAAAGCCTTTATCCGATAAATCAGATATGCGATTTCTCATTAGAGAAGGGGACAACCGTATTGGAAATATGGCAATTTTCACATTATCAAGTAAAACCAATGCCAATACTGAAGAATTTACAAAACTATGTTATAATAAATTAGCCTTTCCATTCATATTAAGGCATCGCACCGAAGGTGATCAGTTAGCTTATGCATATGGTCACAAAAAGTTAAAGAAGTTATTAATTGATGAAAAGATTCCCATGGATATCAGAAATAACCTGTGGGTCTTGACCGACCATGAAGGAACCATTTTGTGGGTACAAAATCTTTATCTCAATCAGACGTTAGGTCAAGAGAACACATTGTATTTTAAGTTAAAAGAGGTACACAAACATGCATAACGATATTGCAGAAATTCTAGTTACAGAACATGAAATTCAAGACATCTGTGTGCAAATGGGAAAACAGATTACACATGATTACCGCAATCAAAATCTGATGGTTGTTGGTCTTCTTAAAGGCTGCGTTCCTTTTCTTGCCGATTTAACGAGACATATCGAACTCAAGTTTGATATTGCTTATATGTCTGTATCAAGTTATCACGGTGGCATTACATCTTCTGGTGATGTTAAAATAAAAATGGATTTGGATATTCCCATTCACGGACGTGATGTACTCATCGTCGAAGATATCGTTGATACCGCAAGTACGATCGTTACCATTATGGAGTTGTTGAAGCATCGCGGAGCTAAGTCTGTTCACATTGCTACACTACTCGATAAACCCGGAGGACGTGTAAAATCTTACGAACCTGATTATGTGGGACGCACCATTCCTAAAGCATTTGTTGTTGGCTATGGTCTAGATTACGATGAAATGTATCGCAATCTACCTTATGTTGGCATCTTAAAACCTGAAGTATATAACACTAAATAAGGGGTATACGTATGAATCAAAACCCAAATAAACGTAAAGTTGAATATCGTAAAAAACCAGATTATCTCATCATGCTTTTCACATTGGTTATTGTGATAGCTGTTTTTCTATTTTTAAGAGATGCTCTTCAAGGTGAAGTAGCAACACTCAATGTGACCGAATTAACTGAAGCAGCTGATCTTGGACACGTTGAATCGCTTAAATACACGCCTGTTGGCGGTGACAATATTACGCTTGTAGAAATACAAGGTACTTTCTATAAAGATAGTGGTTCTGCTTCTTTTTATGGCACTGTATCGTTTGAAGGTGTGATGCCGATTGAAAACGCTCAAGCCATTATGCTCACCGTTGAATCCAAAGGTGGAACAACAAGCATTGGTGTGAGATCAGGCATTACCATTTGGACTGTCTTATTGAATTTAGTTCCAATGATTTTAGTTCTCGTCATACTCTTCATCATCTTTAGAAACGCAAACAGTCAAAATTCTAAAGCTTTTGATTTCGCGAAAAATCGTGCGAAATTAAATCGTGAAAAATCAGTCACCTTTAAGGATGTTGCCGGTGTGGAAGAAGAAAAACAAGAGCTTGAAGAACTGATTGACTTCCTTAAAAATCCTAAAAAATATGTCGATATGGGTGCACGCATCCCCAAAGGAGTACTTCTTGTGGGTTCTCCTGGTACAGGTAAAACGTTGCTTGCACGTGCAGTAGCCGGTGAGGCAAACGTACCATTCTTCTCGATTTCTGGTTCAGACTTCGTCGAAATGTTTGTCGGTGTTGGTGCCTCACGTGTCCGCGATTTATTTAAAGTTGCTAAAGAAAATTCTCCCTGTATTATTTTTATTGATGAAATTGATGCGGTAGGTCGCCAACGTGGTGCTGGTTTAGGTGGTGGTCACGATGAACGTGAGCAAACACTTAATCAGTTACTTGTTGAAATGGATGGTTTTACTTCCAATATGGGTATTATTATCATTGCTGCAACCAACCGTCCTGACGTCTTAGACCCTGCACTTCTTCGTCCAGGTCGTTTCGACCGTCAGATCACCATCAGTTTACCTGATGTGAGAGGTAGAGAAGCGATTCTTAAAGTGCATGCACGCAATAAAAAACTTGATCCAAACGTTAAATTAAATGAATTCGCTAATCGCATTCCAGGATTTTCGGGTGCTGATATCGAAAACTTACTCAATGAAGCTGCGCTTCTTGCTGCACGCGATAATCGTACACTCATCTCTCAATCAGATATGGATGAAGCGGTTGACCGCGTCATGATGGGTCCTGCAAAGAAATCACGTAAATATTCACCTGAAGAAAAGAAAACAGTTGCTTATCATGAAGCAGGACATGCTGTAATCGGTATTAAGTTAGAGGATGCGAACGTTGTCCAAAAAGTGACCATCATTCCACGTGGACGTGCGGGTGGTTATAACTTGATGACTCCACTTGAGGAAAAATTCCTTTCAACCAAGAGTTCCTTGGTTGCTCAGATTACTTCTTATCTCGGTGGACGTGTCGCTGAAGAGATTGTTTTTGATACAGTAACAACCGGTGCTTACAATGACTTCCAAGTAGCTACACAGATCGCTCGCGCAATGGTCACTGAATACGGTATGTCTGATTTGGGACCAGTTCAGTATGAAAGTGCTGGAGGTAACGTCTTCTTGGGTCGTGACTATTTCAAAGAAAAGAACTTCTCCGATCAGGTTGCTCACGAAATCGATAAAGAAGTGCGTCATATCATTACAACCTGTTATGAAAAAGCAAGAGCCATTATTACAGAGAATAGAGAACTTCTGGATCTCATTGCTCACTATCTTGTTGAAGTTGAAACATTAACAAAATCTGATATTGATGATATTGTCAAGAATGGAAAACTCTCTTGGTATCAAGAAAAACAAGAAAACAACCATGCGGCTTGATAAATACCTAAAAGTTGCTCGAATTATCAAGCGTCGAACGCTTGCTAAAGAAGCTGCTCAGAAAGAGAAAATTGAAGTTAATGGAAAATTAGCAAAGCCATCAACGGATGTTAAAATAGGTGATTTGTTAACGCTCTATCTTGGACTAAAAATCATTTCAGTGAAGATCACATCCTTGACTATGCAAAAAGATGAATTGATGTATGAACTTTTATCAGAAGAAAAACGGCCATAACTTTTGTTTATGGCCTTTGTTATGATATAATATTTTGGATTAGGAGGATATTTACATGTTTCCAGATGATTTAAATGAACAACAACTTATTCGAAGACAAAAAGCTGATGAATTAAGACAAAAAGGTGTTGATCCCTTTGGTTCAAAATATATCCGTACACATACGACCAAACAATTGATCGATCTGTTTGGTGGTTTTGATCACGATCAACTTGAAGAAAAACACATTGAAGTTTCCATCGCTGGCCGCATTGTTCTAAAACGTGGACAAGGCAAGGCTGGTTTTATGCATCTACAGGATCGTGATGGTCAAATCCAGATTTATGTCCGTATGGATGCTATTGGTGAGGATTCATATGAATTATTTAAGCTCGCAGATCTAGGTGATATCGTTGGTATAAAAGGTATCATGTTTCGAACCAAGACCAATGAACTGACGGTTAAAGCTACACATTATACCCACTTATCTAAGGCGTTAAGACCACTTCCAGACAAATTTCATGGTCTTCAGGACAAAGAGGAAGCTAGACGTCGTCGTTACGTTGACTTAATCGTGAATGAGGATGCACGTAAGGTTGCTGTCACACGACCTAAAATCATCCGTTCAATTCAAAAATTCTTTGATGACAAAGGATTTATCGAAGTCGAAACACCTGTCCTTCACAGCATTTTAGGTGGAGCAGCAGCTCGTCCTTTCGTAACTCACCACAATGCACTCGATATGGATTTCTATTTAAGAATTGCAACTGAACTTCCCTTAAAGCGTCTGATTGTTGGTGGTATGGAAGCTGTTTATGAAATCGGACGTCTCTTTAGAAACGAAGGTATGGATGCTAAACATAATCCTGAGTTTACGACGATTGAAGCTTATTTAGCGTATGCTGATATGGAAGACATGATGGACTTGGTTGAGGAAGCTTTATCAACGGTTACCTATGATATCTTAGGATCCTATGACATTTCCTATCAAGACCAAGTGATCCACATGCAAAGCCCTTGGAAGCGTTGGCATATGGTTGATGCTATTAAGGAGATGAGTGGTGT
>Ga0265293_10002759_pt1 | contig 34202 bp, 32 predicted proteins | sample Munlanlewell138R_FD_192505 | JGI IMG/M metagenome (GOLD analysis project Ga0265293, IMG submission 192505) | Leachate microbial communities from a municipal landfill in Southern Ontario, Canada - Leachate well 138R | ecosystem: Engineered > Solid waste > Landfill > Unclassified | place: Canada... | reverse complement strand
CTACAGTGGGCTATGACCCTCCAGGAGTACCTGATTTCCGGAGCTACCCAATCGATCAGCTTGGAAATGGATCCTACCCAGTGTAATCTGGGCAAATGGTTGTCTAGTGAAGAGATCGATGAACTCGTAGAGCGTTATCCTTCCTTTGAGCAAGAGTTAAATCGGCTCTACGGGCCACACCAAGACCTTCATGCTTCGGCCGAAATTATTAACGACCTACTACAACGTGGTGATCGCGCTGGAGCAGAAGTAATGTACTACGAGCAGACTGTTCCTAGTCTGACGCAGACGAGGGGCATTTTGGCTGGGATTCGCAGTGAACTTCAGGTGGAGGTCGAGCGGATTCGGCTCGAGACAAACCAGCTTATTAGCAAAGTGATCACCCTATCCCTTATCATCCTTGGAGTGGCACTTTTGCTAGGTGTTTTAGTTGCGGGTGTTGTAACTTGGAGTATAACGAAACCCTTAGGTATCTTGAAGGCAGCAGCTCATAAGATTGGTGATGGTGACCTAGGAGTGAAATGGGTGATTCGTTCCCGGGATGAAATTGGCGATCTATCGGTATCCTTAGGACATATGGTCGACAACTTACGCAGACTCATCCAAGGAATTCAAGATACGAGCGAGAGCGTTAACGATCTATCACAGGAACTAGCCTCCATGGCTGAGGAAACCAGTGCTTCTATTACAGAAGTCGCAAGTACATCCAATGAGTTTTCGAGCACCTCTGTGACCATGGCCGAGAACTCTGAACTGATGCGAGTGAATACGAGCCATGCAGTCTCCGAACTTGAACGGGGCTTGGATATGTTGCGGGTGGCCGTGAAGGATGTGGCCAGTGCCAGGGGCGATGTGCAGAACCTGACGAGGGCAGTAGACGGCTTAGCTGAACAATCCAAACAAATTGGTGTCATTGTTGATTTGATTACCGAGATTAGCGATCAGACAAATCTCTTGGCACTGAATGCTGCCATCGAGGCAGCTCGAGCAGGTGAAAGCGGGCGCGGCTTTGCGGTGGTAGCGGATGAAGTCCGTAGGCTAGCCGAGCAGTCGCTTCAGGCCTCGGGAGACATTGGGGAGTTGGTTCGCCACATTCTGCAAGGTACGAACGAGACCCTAGAGCGTATGAGTCAGGCGGACCGTAGTGTCGAGAAGGTTGATCAGCAAATTGACTTGACAGGAAATACCTTTGTGGCAATTAGCGGGGTCTTTAAAGAGGTTTCAGATCAGGTTATAGCCATCGCCAAAGCTGCAGATGATGTTGGTAAGGGAAGCGAGCAAATTGCCGCGACAACGGAAGAACAATCAGCGATTGCAACTGTCTTGGCTGGAGACTCTGAGAAATTAGCAACGCTGGCAGTTAACCTGCAAGAGCAAATTGCCATTTTCAAAGGCTTCTAGGAAAACACGAACGATATTTGGTATATGGAGAGAAACATTCGGATCATGATTGACATTAATCCTTGATCTTGCTAGAATTAGGGTAGGAAGTGAACAAGGTAACCCCTATATAATCGCGGGAATATGGCTCGCAAGTCTCTACCCGGAGACCGTAAATCTCTGGACTATGGGGGAAAGTCAACAGGGGCGTTTTGACCCTTATTCGGGGTTTTTACCTGTACAGACCTTTCCCTCATAGGTAAGGGAGTCTGTACAGGTTTTTTCATTTTAAAACGGAGGTTGAATCATGCAGCCTAAAGTGGGTATTGTCATGGGAAGTGCTTCAGATTGGGACACGATGCGGCGAGCTTGTGAAGTCCTGGATGAGTTGGGTATTGCCTACGAGAAACAGGTGATATCTGGACACCGTACTCCAGATCTAGCATTTCGCTATGCCAAAGATGCACGAGAACGCGGTCTAAAGGTAGTGATTGCCGGCGCTGGACTAGCTGCACATCTAGCAGGAATTATTGCAGCTAACACGACTTTGCCAGTCATTGGCGTACCGATGGAAGGTGGCCCCCTTAATGGATTTGATGCCCTTCTTTCGACAGTGCAAATGCCTGGTGGAATTCCCGTGGGTTCTATGGCCATTGGCAAGGCCGGCGCAACGAATGCGGGATGGTTTGCCGCGGCCATCTTGTCTACTTCAGACGAAAGTCTGGCGGAGCTTCTCGCTGACAAGAGAAGAGTTATGGCAGAGAGTGTACATGAGAGTAATGCAAAGCTAGTGTAGGAGAGATATCCATGATTGAACGTTATACTAGACCTGAACTTAAGGCTATTTGGACAGAAGAAAATCGCTTTCAGGCTTGGCTAGAAGTCGAGCTTCTGGCCTGTGAGGCCTGGGCAGAACTAGGGGTTATTCCCAAAGAAGATGTGGAGGCGATGCGAAAGAACGCGCGCTTCGACCTAAAACGGATTCGGGAGATTGAAGAGCAGACCAGGCATGATGTAGTAGCCTTCACTCGTTCGGTCTCAGAATCCCTTGGCGAGGAGCGAAAATGGGTTCATTACGGCCTGACATCCACCGATGTGGTAGACACCGCTAACTCGTACCTGATTAAGCAAGCAAATGTCATCTTACGTCGTGATTTAGAGCACTTTAGGGCGGTTCTTAAAGATAAGGCTAAAGAGCATAAATACACGGTCATGATGGGACGGACCCATGGTATTCATGCGGAGCCTACGACCTTTGGTCTGAAACTTGCCCTCTGGTATGAAGAAATGGGGCGTAATCTCCAGCGCTTTGAAGCAGCTGCGGAAGGTATTGAAGTGGGTAAGATTTCAGGGGCTGTTGGCACCTATGCCAATATTGATCCCTTTGTGGAACAGTATGTTTGCGAGAAACTCGGCTTACAGGCGGCAAGGATTTCCACCCAGACCCTCCAACGAGATCGCCATGCCCACTATCTGGGCATCCTGGCCTTAATCGCGACATCGCTAGAAAAGTTTGCCACAGAAGTCCGTGCCCTACAGAAGAGTGAAGTGCGAGAGGTAGAGGAGTACTTTTCACCTGGGCAGACAGGCTCTTCGGCCATGCCCCATAAGCGCAATCCCATCGGTTCGGAGAATGTAACGGGTCTAGCTAGAGTGATGCGTGGTTATATGGTTACAGCCTACGAGAATGTTGCTCTATGGCATGAGAGAGATATCTCCCACTCATCGGCCGAGCGCGTGATCATTCCTGATGCCACCATTTTACTCAACTATCTCCTGAATCGCTTTGCGAAGATTATCAACGAGCTTACAGTCTTCCCAGAGATGATGCAAAAGAACATGGATCATTCTCTGGGTTTGGTGTTTTCTCAGCAGGTAATGTTAGCCCTCATTGACCAAGGTCTTACCAGGGAAGAAGCGTATGGAATTGTTCAGCCCTTGGCTATGGAGGCTTGGAGTACCCAGAGTCCGTTCTTGCCACTCTTGCTTGCCAGTTCCAAAGTAGGGGAGCTTCTCACCCCAGAAGAGATTCAAGCTTGTTTTGATACGAAGTATCATTTGAAGTATGTAGACGAAATCTTCGATCGTTTAGGATTATAAGGGGGATCAACCATGGAGAGACGCTATCAACCAAGTGCTCAAGAGGTTCAAGACGAGAAGTTGTATTCTGGAATGGGATTAACGGACGAAGAGTATGAGCTGATCATCAAGCTCATCGGGCGCCTGCCCAATTACACCGAGACGGGTCTTTTTTCGGTTCTTTGGTCGGAGCATTGCAGTTACAAGAACTCGAAACCTCTTCTAAAAACCTTGCCAACCACCGGTCCGCAGGTGCTCCAAGGTCCCGGTGAAGGGGCAGGTGTAGTGGATATTGGTGATGGACAAGCAGTAGTCTTCAAGATTGAAAGCCATAATCACCCTTCAGCCGTTGAACCTTACCACGGTGCTGCAACTGGGGTGGGCGGCATCTTGCGTGATGTCTTTTCCATGGGAGCGAAGCCTATTGCTGTCTTGAACTCCCTGCGCCTCGGAGAACTTGAAGGGGAGCGTACGGAGTATTTGTTTCGGCAAATTGTGGCAGGGATTGCGGGCTATGGTAACACCATCGGTGTACCGACCGTAGGAGGAGAAGTACAGTTTGATCTGTGCTATGAGCAAAACCCTCTAGTGAACGCTATGGCTGTTGGACTCGTGGAACATGACGGTGTACAAAAGGGACAAGCTTTGGGAATAGGCAACTCGGTAATATATGCTGGGGCACCTACCGGGCGCGATGGCATTCATGGTGCCACCTTTGCCTCGGTGGAGTTTGCCAGCGATGAGCAAGACGAGCCTGTGGCCCTGCAAGTGGGATATCCTGAGATAGGTAAACGTCTAATGGAAAGCTGCTTAGATGTTGTACGATCGTCCGCACTTGTAGGTATCCAGGACATGGGAGCAGCAGGCCTGACGAGTTCATCAGCGGAGATGGCCAGTAAGGCAGGAACCGGTATTGAGTTAAACCTGGACTTAGTGCCCCAAAGTGAAGAGAACATGACTGCGTATGAGATGATGCTCTCTGAGTCACAAGAGCGAATGTTGCTTGTGGTGGAGAAGGGACGGGAGCAGGAGATCATCGATATCTTCGAGGGACATGAGCTTGAAGCTTGCGTCATTGGAAAAGTGACTGGAGATGGAAATCTACGTCTCTTACACCTTGGTGAAGTACGCGCTGAGGTACCCGTAACTGCCTTGGTTGATGATGCCCCAGTCTACCAGCGTTTGTCGGCAGAACCCGCCTCATATGGTGAGTTTCAGGCTATGGAGCCTTATTGCCCTGATGTCCCAGACTTAAAGAGTACGTTCTTACGCCTCTTGGCCAGTCCAACTGTGGCCAGTAAAGCCTGGATCTATGACCAGTTTGACCAGGATCAAGAAACACTCATTGGCCCAGGCTCTAACGCAGCGGTTGTGGCGGTACCCGATAGCGACAAAGCCTTGGCGTTAACGACAGACTGCAACTCCCGTTACACCTACCTCGATCCGTACGTGGGAGGTGCCATTGCTGTTGCTGAAGCAGCTCGGAATATTGTGAGCTCTGGTGGCGAGCCCTTGGCCATTACAGATGGTCTGAACTTTGGCAGTCCCTACAAGCCGGAGATCTTCTGGCAGATCAAGCGATCCCTTGCCGGTATTAGTGATGCCTGTCAGGCTCTAGGAACGCCGGTAATTGGGGGCAATGTTTCCCTCTCTAACGAGACCGATGGCGAAGCCATTTATCCCACACCGATTATTGGGATGGTGGGCTTAGTTGCAGAGCGCTCTCTGATCACGACAAAGGACTTCAAGCAGGCAGGCGATGCAATTTACTTGGTGGGCACTACCGAAGGGGAATTTGGCGGTAGCGAGCTGCAGAAACTCTTGACCGGTGACATTTTTGGTCGTCCACCGCAGTTAGACCTAGAACGAGAAAAGAGAGTACAAAGGCAAATCCGGGAAGCGATTGCAGCCGGGCTCCTACAGTCGTGCACCGATCTCGCCGAAGGCGGTCTGGCAGTTGCGGTAACGGAGTGTATTGCCGATGGCTCTCTAGGTGCCTCACTCACACTTGGCACCGATTTGGTCTGCGAGCTCTTTAGCGAGTCCCAATCTCGCTTCTTGGTGGCGGTATCACCCGAGAATCAGGAGAAATTCGAGGCCCTCGGCGATGCTCGCTTCATAGGCAGGGTGACGGCAGAACCAGTACTTGAGATTCTGTCCGAAGGGAAGCAGCACCTAACCCTAGATGCCGAGCAGTTGATCCAGGCCTGGAAAGGAGCCATACCATGCTTACTGAGCTCAGGGGCCTAAATGAGGAATGCGGCGTCTTTGGGGTCTGGAATCACCCTAGGGCAGCCCAGATCACCTATTACGCGCTGCATAGCCTACAACACCGGGGTCAGGAAGGTGCGGGCATTGTGGTCACCGATGGTGAGACCCTCTGGATTCGCAAAGGACAGGGTTTGGTGACCGATGTATTCAGCGCAGAATGTATGGAGAAGCTTCAGGGCAGCCATGCCATTGGTCATGTCCGCTATTCCATCGGCGGCGTGAATGGATTTGAGAACGTGCAGCCTCTGCTGTTTCGTTCGCAAAACGGCGATCTCGCCATTGCCCACAATGGCAGTCTGACGAACGCATATGACTTACGTGTGGTACTCGAGGAAGAAGGTAGCATCTTCCAGACTGCCGCAGATGCAGAAATCTTAGCTCATCTGGCTAAACGAAGGGGAACAGGAGATTCCTTCGCAGACCGCACGATGACAGCCCTGAGGCAACTTGAGGGTTCCTATGCCTTTGTCATCCTCACTGAGGATGCCCTCTATGTAGCACTGGATCCCTATGGTCTAAAGCCACTAGCCTTGGGAAGCCTGGGCGAAGGATATGTGGTCGCATCAGAAACTTGTGCCTTTGATTTGATCGGGGCCAAGTACCTGCGGGATGTGAAACCTGGTGAGTTCATTACCATTGATGCCAGGGGCGTCAGGGGTCAGATCTTCTCTGAGCCCAGACGGCATGCCCTATGTTCCATGGAATATATCTACTTCTCACGACCTGATAGTAACCTTTGGGGAATGAATGTCCATACTGCCCGGAAGAAGCTGGGTAAGGCCCTAGCCCGGGAGTATCCTATCGATGCTGATGTCGTGACAGGGGTTCCAGACTCAAGCCTTTCTGCGGCCATTGGTTATGCCGAGGTTACAGGAATCCCCTATGAATTGGGTCTCATCAAGAGCCGCTATATTGGCCGTACTTTCATCGAGCCCTCCCAATCCTTGAGGGAACAGGGTGTCAAGCTGAAACTCTCTGCTGTCCGGGGCGTGGTGGAAGGGAAAAGAGTCGTCATGGTAGATGACTCCTGTGTACGAGGTACAACAAGTAGGCGGATTACGAGTCTCTTGAGGGAGGCGGGGGCCACTGAAGTGCACGTTCTAATTGCCTCTCCGACCATTCAGCACCCCTGCTATTATGGCATGGATACCCTGAGCACAGATGAACTCGTGGCCGCTCACCATGATGTAGAGGAGATGCGGGTCTTGATCGGTGCTGACTCTCTTGGCTTCCTCAGCGTCGAGAAGATGGCAGAGGTGTTTGATTGCGGTCTTTGCCTGGCATGTTTTACCGGAGAATATCCTACCGGGGAGGTTGAAGCGAGTGTCCGATGCCTACAAGCAAGCGGGAGTTAACCTGGAGGCAGGTTACGAGACGGTAGATCGAATCAAGAAGCATATCCAAAGAACCAAACGTTTAGGGGTTCTAGGTGGTGTGGGAGGCTTTGGCGGTCTCTTTGATCTGGGTTCTTTGGGTTATAGGCACCCTGTCTTGGTCTCAGGTACCGATGGAGTAGGAACCAAGATTATGATCGCCTTTATGCTGGACAAACATGACAGTATTGGAATTGACGCTGTAGCCATGTGTGTCAATGATGTTGTGGTCCAAGGGGCCGAACCTTTATTTTTCCTTGACTACATTGCCTGTGGAAAGAACGATCCGCAAAGGAGCGAAGCCATCGTTGCGGGAGTGGCAGAGGGCTGTGTACAGGCAGGATGCGTCCTCATAGGTGGTGAGACGGCGGAGATGCCTGGCCTCTACGGGGAAGGTGAATATGACCTGGCGGGATTTGCAGTGGGGGCATGCGAAAAAGAGGACTTAGTGGATGGTTCAAGCCTTGTTGCAGGTGATATCCTTCTGGGCCTGCCTTCAAGCGGTTTGCACAGCAATGGTTACTCTTTGGTCCGCAATGTATTACTGACAAAGCATCAGATGTCTCTAGGTACCTATGTGCCCGAGCTTGGCCGAACTCTTGGCGAGGAACTCTTGGAGCCGACAAAGATCTATGTGAAGCCTCTCTTGCCCCTCCTGAAGGAGAAGAAAATCAAGGGCATGGCGCACATCACAGGTGGGGGCTTTATTGAGAATATACCCCGAATGCTCCCTGCCGGGCTCGGTGCAGCCATATCGCTGGACTCCTGGCCTAGACCGAGCATCTTTGGACTTGTGGAGAAGTTAGGTGCGATTCCCTCAAGGGAGATGTATAACGTCTTTAATATGGGGATAGGTATGGTCCTAGCGACAAGTCCTACCCATGCTACGGAAATCCTGAGCCATTATCAGAAGCTGGGGGAAGCCATTTACCATATAGGAGAAGTGACACAAGGTGAGGGGGTTCGCTTGGTATGACCAAGATTGCGGTATTTGCATCGGGTCAGGGGTCGAATCTACAGGCCTTGATTGATGCTAGTGCCAAGGGAGAGCTTCCTGCCCGTATTGAGCTTGTCGTTTCGGACCGGAGGGGCTGCTACGCACTCACAAGGGCAGAGGAGGCAGCGATTGAAACATTGGTTCTGAGTCCAGCAGACTATGAGAGTAGGTCCCAATACGAAGCAATCATACTAGAAAAACTGCTGGAACTCCAGATAGAGTACCTCGTGTTAGCAGGCTTCATGCGCCTGATTGGTCCAACTCTCCTTGCACCCTATCCAGAGCGGATCATCAATATTCATCCCTCGCTCCTACCCCTTTTTCCCGGCAAGGATGCAATTGGTCAGGCGCTAGCAGCCGAAGTTACAGAGACCGGCGTAACGATACATTATGTTGATGAAGGTATGGATACAGGACCCATTATTGCCCAAGAGCGGATATCGGTGAATCCAGGGGAGGACCGAAGGAGTCTGGAAGATAGAATTCATGCCTTAGAACATCGCTTATATCCCAAGGTCCTAAAACAGATTTTCACAGGAGGCAATGCAAATGGCAAGACGCGCACTAATTAGTGTTTCTAACAAAGAAGGACTCGTCGAGTTCGCTCGGGCGTTAGTTGAACTTGAGTTCGAGTTGCTCTCTACCGGTGGAACCGCTAAGGCTCTTCGAGAGGCGAATCTGCCTGTGACCGATGTGGCAAGCGTTACGGAGTTCCCGGAAATTCTAGATGGCAGAGTCAAGACGCTCCATCCTAAAATTCACGGGGGGTTACTTGCGAAGGTAGAAGAGCCTGACCATCTCGATACACTAAGGACCCACGACATTTCTCCCATTGAGCTTGTTTGCGTCAATCTCTACCCATTTCAAGCTACTATTGCCCGGCCAGACTGTACTGTAGCGGAGGCGATCGAGAATATCGATATTGGCGGTCCGGCGATGCTGCGATCTGCTGCGAAGAATCACGAATATGTGACAGTGGTCTGTGAACCGCAAGACTACAACCTTGTGGTAGAAGAGTTGAAAAATGGTGGAGTGCGGAGCGAAGTACGGCGCCAGCTTGCGGCCAAAGTCTTTCGTCACACTGCAGCCTATGATGCCCTTGTAGCAGATTACTTAACAGATCTAGCGGGGGAAGAATTCCCAGAACGCCTGACACTAACCTATGAGTTAGAGCAGAGTCTACGTTACGGTGAAAACCCCCAGCAGCGTGCTGCCTTCTATCGTTCACCATTGGCCCTGGATCATTCCCTAGCTCGGGCCCAGCAACTTCAAGGCAAAGAACTATCGTATAACAACATTAATGATGCAGCTGCGGCCCTAGAACTGGTTGCGGAGTTCTCCGAGCCCGCTGCGGTAGCTGTGAAACATATGAATCCTTGCGGAGTTGGGATAGGTAGCACCATCGAAGAGGCGTTTTCTAGGTCCTTTGCCAGCGATCCCGTGTCCATCTTTGGAGGAATCGTGGCTTTAAATCGCCCAGTGGATACTGCTACCGCTAAGATGCTCCACCAGATTTTCTTAGAGATCGTCATTGCCCCGTCCTTTTCTGCCGGTGCCCTAGAGATCCTGGCAGACAAGAAGAATCTAAGGCTCCTTACGCTACCCATAGCAGAGCGAGGGCAAGGGGAGCTACGCTATGTTTCAGTTCCAGACGGGCTCTTAGTCCAGACGATGGATGATAGCCCCCTTGACGAGGAGTCCTTGCGGGTTGTGACCAAGCGTGCACCATCCGAGGAAGAGTTACGAGCCCTCAAGTTCGGCTGGAAGGTCTGCAAGCATGTAAAGTCCAACGCGATTGTGGTGAGTGATGCAGAGATGACCCTTGGGATTGGGGCTGGGCAAATGAACCGGGTCGGAGCAGCAGATATTGCTCTACGGCAAGCCAAGGCTAAGGCTCAGGGTGCCGTTCTTGCTTCGGATGCCTTTTTCCCCATGGACGATACGGTAGAACTTGCTGCTAAAGCAGGTATTACAGCCATTATCCAGCCTGGGGGGTCGATTCGTGATCAAGACTCCATTACCAAGGCTGATCACTATGGAATTGCCATGGTTTTTACGGGCGTACGTCACTTTAAACACTAAAGGTTCATCTTTGGGGGTTATGCAGTGAAGGTATTGATTGTGGGCCGCGGTGGCCGGGAACACGCTCTTTGTGCAAAGATCGCTTCAAGTCCCCTTGTTCAAATGGTTTATGTTGCGCCAGGTAACCCAGGCATGGCAAGCTGTGCGACCCTTTTGCCTTATGATGAGGACGATCATCAAGGGTTGGTAGAGTTTTGCAGGCGAGAAGAAATCGGGCTTGTGATTATTGGACCTGAAAAACCCTTGGTCGAAGGTCTCAGCGATCGCTTGCTTGCAGAGGGGATTCAAGTATTTGCACCCTCACAAAGGGCAGCTCAGATCGAAGGAAGCAAGTCGTTTGCGAAAGAGTTGATGAGGAAATATGGAGTTCCCACGGCAGAATACAGGACATTTGTGGATTTTGAGTCTGCCAAGAAGCATGTAGAAGAATCGTCTCTCCCCCTTGTGATTAAGGCTGATGGTCTGGCCGCCGGAAAGGGTGTGGTGGTGGCCCAGACGCACGCTGAGGCGATCGAGGCCTTGGCAGAAATGTTACTGGAGCGACGATTTGGTGACGCTTCCTCAAGGGTCATCGTTGAAGAGTTCTTGCAGGGGGAGGAGTTCTCTTTGATGGCACTCATTAACGGAACACTCGTGGTTCCCCTTGATGTGGCTCAAGATCACAAAAGAGCTTTTGATGGTGATCAAGGGCCCAATACCGGAGGCATGGGTGCTTATTCTCCCGTCCCTCAAGTCTCAGCAGAAGTGATCAGAGAAGCGACCGTTCGGATCTTAGAACCAGTCGCTCAGGCGCTCAGCATGGAGGAAATGCCCTTCACCGGGGTTCTTTATGCCGGGTTGATGCTGACAAAGGAGGGCATTAAGGTTATTGAGTTTAACGCCCGTCTTGGCGACCCAGAGACCCAGGTACTCCTACCGCGACTCGAGTCTGACTTGGTGGAGGCTATCCTCAGCATTCTCCAAGGCCGAAGGCCTACCCTGAAGTGGAGTGATGAGTCCATGGTGGGAGTCGTTGTGGCCAGTGAAGGCTACCCTGGATCCTTTGAAACAGGAGTCATGTTACCCATATTTGACCCTGGCGAGGAAGCAGATATCTTTTTCAGTGGAGTGGCTCAAAGCGAGGCAGGGGAGCTCGTCAGCTCTGGTGGCAGAGTCTACCTTGCAGCAGGCAAAGGGTCTTGTCTAGAAGACGCTTGCAGGGCCGTCTATGCCTTCTTGGCAAAACATGATCAACCAAGATTTTTCTACCGTACCGATATTGGTCAGAGAGGGATCAACAAGAGCCGTGTCTAAGACACGGCTCGACTTTATTCATACTCATTGTCGTCATAATCATAGTTCTCTTGACGATGCTTTCTGATGTTCTCGCGAATTGCGGTTCCTGCCCCAAACATTCCGATGGCAAAGCCTACTAAAGACACGATGTAGGCACCCATGTATAACTCAATGTGCTGGGGCAGTATCTCCAGCACCATGGCAAATATCACCAGCCAGCTCACAACGGCCAGCGCGCCACCAATGAGCATTTGCCGTTTCGGGCTTCTCATTTTAGGCCTGATCCTTGTAGAGCCAGCATGCAGCTGCGTGATCTTCGTGTACCCAGATCTCTGGTGGCATCTGTTGGTCGCATAGGCCCTTAATCATCTTCTTGCACCGTGGATGGAATCTGCATCCTGGTGGTGGGTTGAGCAAGCTTGGTGGCTCACCTGCCGGTACATCCTTAAAGCTGTGCAGGTTCTCCACATCAGGATCGGATGTTGCTTCAAACAGCGCTGCTGTATAAGGGTGAAGCGGTTTCTCCAAGAGTCCTGTAGTGGACGACTTTTCAATGATCTTTCCGCCGTACATAGCGAAAATACGCTCTGAGAAGTATCTTACGGTGGACAGGTCATGGGTGATATACAGAATTGCCAAGTTGTGTCTTCTTTGTAGTGCCTGGAGAAGTTGCAGAATCTCTACCCGCACAGATGCATCAAGCATGGATACAGGCTCATCAGCAATGAGCATCTTTGGATCCAAGATCATCGCTCTAGCAATAACGAGGCGTTGTTGTTGTCCACCACTTAACATGTGGGGGAACTTCGGTAAAAAGTCCTCGATCGGCGCTAGTTTTACTTCTTCAAGTACCTGCCGGATTCGCTTTTTCTGTTCAGCTCTGTCCGTAATTCCATTGATCTTCATGGGTTCTTCAAGAATACGTTGTACCGTCATGAAGGGAGGGAGGGCACCATATGGGTCTTGTTGGATATACCCAATCGCTGAGCGATAACGCTTCCAGCCCTCTTTATCTAAGGTGCTTAGATCTTGATCTTCAAAGAAGATGGATCCCTTCGTGATATGGTTGATTCCCAGGATGGTCTTGGCTAGTGTACTCTTGCCGCAGCCACTCTCACCAACGATCGATATGGTCTCGCCTTCGTAGAGCTCGAAGGTGGCCCCATCTAGAGCACGAACGTCGCCAGCCTTGAAAAAGCCCATACGCCGTATCTCAAACCAAGTATGGAGGTTCTCGATACGAAGAACTGCCTTCTGATTTTGTGGTTGTCCATTCGGTAAGGTCTTTGCTAGACTAGGCATGTTTCACCTCTCCCGTCTCGTCAAATAGCCAGCACTGAACAGTTGCTCCATTCCCCAAATCTGTTGTACGTGGTTGCATGGAGCACTTCTCGAATCTCTTCTCGCACCTGGCTGCAAAGCGGCAACCTGTTGGTGGATTGATCAGGGAAGGGGGCTGGCCTGGAATAAACGCAAGATCCTTGTCTTCCCTCAGAGTTGGCACACTCGCCATCAGTTTTTGAGAGTATGGGTGGTGCGCATCGGTGTAGAAGTACTCAGCAGAGGCGTACTCAACCATCTTCCCAGCATACATAACGGCAACTTCATCCGCAAGCTCACTTGCTGTACCAATATCATGGGTGATGAGGATGAATGTTGTGTTGATCGTTTGCTTAATTCTCTTGAGAACATTCATCAGGTTAGCCTGGCTCAACAGATCCAGAGCCGAAGAAGGTTCATCAAGTACGATCAGCTTTGGATCAGATGCCAAAGCCATGGCGATGATGGCTCTTTGGCGCATACCACCACTCAGTTCGAATGGATAGCGCTGCAAAAAGTCTACAGGTAGGCCAACGATTTCAAAGACTTCGGCCACCCTGTCTTTCGCCTTCTGTTTGTTGAACTTATCATGGACCAAAAGTGGCTCAATGAGCTGATCCTCGATACGTACAACAGGATTGAGAGAGTTCATCGATGCCTGGGGAACCGAGGCAATATTGATCCAGCGGATTTCCCTGCGAAATCTCTCATCGTCAAAGGTCATAAGGTCTTGACCATCAAAAATGATGGAGCCTTCATAGGTCGAAATGTTACGTGGCAAGAGGCGCAAGATGGCCTTGGCCAACGACGATTTTCCACAGCCCGACTCGCCGACAACTGCAAGTGTGTGCCCTTGCTTCAGTTGAAAACTGACGTCATCCACGGCTTGCACAGGGCCAGCCTGGGTGCGGAAGTATAATTTTAGGTTCTGAACATCAAGCATTACTTTCTTGTCGCTCATAGTTATCTTATATCCCCCTTAGGCGTGGGTTAAAGATGCGGTCAAGGGCAAAACCAAGCATAGCAAATCCGAACCCAGCCAACATGAGTAAGAACGCAGGCTCCAATACCCAGTAGAAATGGCCGTTCAACAAGGCGCCATTTGTTTGGGCATCATTGAGGAGTTTACCCCACGTCGGTAGTACGGGATCACCCAAACCGAGGAGGGCTAGTGTGGCCTCCAAGAATACGAAGGACGGCACCTGTGTGACAAATCCGGGAATCAGAGTAGGGATGATCTTGGGGATCATGTAACGGAAAATGATCCGACCACTACCAGCTCCGTAAGCCCGGGCTGCATCAATATAGCCTGATTCTTTTACCTGCAAAAACATAGCGCGGTAACTTAGAATTCCTGATCCGAAGATACCCAGTAGGATGACAATACCCAATATCACCCAAATACTTCGAGAGTAGAACAAGCCAACCATAATTAGTATGGGTAAGAGGGGAAGGATCATGACAACCTCGTTAACTCTACGAATCAACCAGTCAATCCACCCACCAAACCACACGGAGGCGGCACCCAAGAACATAGTGGCAATCGAGGAACCTACAGCAGCTACAAGACCAAAGGCCAAAGCAACTGGAGTACCCCAGAGGAGTGCAATGGTAATATCGCGGCGTCTGTGGTCTGTTCCTGCAAGTCCGTGGAGTTTTCCATAGATAACCATGGAAGCATCAACGCTGGAACCCTCTTCAAAGACTAAACCTTCGCCAACAAGTTGATAGGTTCCTTTAAGAACCTTGTTGGGGTTTGCTGGATCAGCAAAGAGCCCTTTTTCAGGCGATAGTCCACCAAGTCTACGTGTTACGCGTGTATCTTGCGAAATGGAGTAGTTCTCGCTGGCCCTAACACTTAAGTCTGCCAGAGGAATCTCTCTACCATCTGGTGTGATCCACTTGAGGGCCACATTAGGTCTTGATGCTACGAATTTGGCATCAAAGAACATGGTCATTTCGGTTGGGAAACCATCATATTGATAATCAAATTCGAACACAAAATCAGTGGTGGCAACTCCTCCACCTAAATCCACAACTTGTTTGTAGTTCGGATCATCTGTAGTTCGCATGATGATAGATTCGGGCTGCTTTTCACGGTAAAACCAATTGAACCAAGCAGGTGCTGCATTCCGAGGAGTTTCCATCCAGACGCTGTCTGCTCCCCTCCAAAGCCTTATAGCATCGCTATAGGGAATAGCGATCATTGCATAGATAGCCATGAAGATCAAAAAGAGAATAATAATGCTGCCTACGACCGCCGATGGGTAGCTTCTCATCTGGCGGAAGAAATTGCTTAGTGTTGCTTTCATGACCTAGTTCCACCTCCACCGATTTTCACTCTGGGGTCAACCAAGGCGTAGATAATGTCGAGTAAGAAGATCGTGATCGCCAAAAGGTAGGCATAAATAACGGTAGTAGCTACAATGACGGGCGTATCAAACATATTAATTGCCTGTTGGGTCAAACGACCAATACCCGGCCAGTTAAATACCGATTCGAAAACGATAGCCCCAGTCCACAGTCCGATGATCGTTAACATGAAGCTTGTAATGATTGTCGGTAGTGTGGGTCTTAGTACATAACGGCGTTCGATTTCTCGATCCGATAGCCCCTTTGCCTTTGCCATCTCTACGTAGTCCTCGCTAGAATAGATTAAGAAGAAGGTCCTCCGTGAGTATGCGCTGACGAAAAGTGAGGAAACTAGCAGAGCGGTTACTGGTAATATCATGTGTTTTAGTGTGCTAAGCGCACGTAACCAAGTGGTTTCTGGTGGTGGTGCACTAACCATACCGCCAAAGGGTAACCAGCCCAGAACGGCTGCAAATATTAATATGAGGAACATTCCGTAAAACCACGCCGGAGCCGAACTGGTGGGCGCCAAGGCAACAATCAATTTGTCCAAAGTACTACCGTAACGGCGTGATAAAGATAGTCCTAAGGCCAGTGAACTGAAAAATAGAAGTAGTTGGCCTGTAGCCATGAGAAGAAGTGTTGGCCCTAAGCGTTCTCCTAGAATCGCGCGAACTTGGCGAGATCCGCTATCACTAAGGAGATAATCGGCTCTTCCGAGGTCGAGGGTTAGACCATTCCACAAGTATTCAAAGCTCCTAATAGCGAAGGGGCGATCGAGGCCTAACTGTTGAATTTGGGTGTTAACCAAACTCTCCTCAAGCGTCCTACGTTCTTGGAGCGTTAAGAAGGCGTTCTCTGGATCGCCTGCCATTTGAATGGAAACCTGTTCTCGGATTTGCCCCTTACGCATCTCGTCTACATAGCCGCCGCCGTTGGCAATTAAGATGGCTAGGTATACTCCGATCGTTACTGTAACGAGCAAGGTCAGTCCACGTACGAGCACATACTTAAAAACGCGATTGAGACTACTCAATTTGCGCTTACGCATGGCTGCAGACTGTCCTTGCGCAGTTTCAATATTTTGCATTTCCTATACCTCCCGGTATTGATCTGAAACAGAAGAAGCGAGGGCGTGGACTCCACGCCCTCGCTTTTAGAGTCTAGCGTTGATTTCTTCGTCTCCCACCTATGGCAATGTTACAAAGGTGTGCGCAGTGAATGTTGCGCTAGCTACAAGTGTTGGGAGGACGATTGCTTCGATGGTGTTGGAGCCGATAGGCAGTGCCTTCGTCTCTTCTTCAGTCAAGACGATCTGGAACAATCCGTCAGCAACTGGGTTTGCGTATCCGCTAATTGCAACGCTGCCAGTAGCATCAAGAACGATGTACTTGACTTCTTGGATGTATTCCATCTCATAAGGCTCACCAGCGAATGTGATTTCAACGTCAAAGGCGATTTCGCCACCGGCTCTTACACGTGTTGGGCCGGAAAGCTCTGCCTCAGCAATTCTTGGTTGGTCAAACATCGACCACTTGTCTGCTGGCTCTGAGTATTGCTCAAAGCGCTTGAGGTGGACCATTCTCTCGGTTGGGTAGGCCTTTTCGAGATACATAGGACCATTACCAATCCAGAAGTGACCCTTCTCTTGATACCAGGCTTTTGCGTTAGCATAGCGGGTAGCAATTTCTTCCTCGGAGATATACTGGCTTAGGAAGTCAGCATATGGGAGGTAGTTTTTCTCAATAGCAATGTCAAGGTGCTTGTCAAGAATTGGCAAGCTTGGTCCCATATTGTAACCGAGCCACTCTGCTTCAAGTGTATTGGCTTTGGAAGCTGTAAAGGCTAATTCGCCATTAGCTTCGGCCATCATACCAAGAACCAGTGTATGCCATGGTTGTGCACCATAGTTGTAGAACGTGGCAAAGATATCGCCAAGGTTTTGCTCGGCATCGATGTACCAAGATTGCGACCAGACTTCATAAACGAATGGGTCGAGGGAGATGATTCTCCAACCACGGGCATTGTTCATAGCAGTCTTGGTGTTTGCTTCTTCGGCTGGGTCAAAGATTTCGCTCTCGGCAAATCCACGATCCCAACTTAGAACGGTTGGTAGCAACATATCGCCAACAGTGTATGGGCTTCCATCATGCCATAGTACTGTGTCGAAAAGGTCTTCGCGATAGTGAATTACAGTGTGACGAGGTGCTGTTAGACCTTCTGGGTACACTTCGTCAACGGTGACCATGCGTCCGAGGGAGCCATCCCAGTAGAGCCAAGCGTCACCAGGTACTTGGATTTCAGGTGCGAACTCGAGGGTTACCCAGTCGGATGCTGGTTCTTTTGCAACGGGCAGACCTTCAAGTACGGTAACTTCGATCTTCTCGATGCGGTGAGGCATGTAGTTACCGGTAAATGGGTTACTGATGAAGCCACGATCAAAGGTAGCTCTCATTGGTAACTGGTCAAATGTCCAGTTGGAGCCGCCTACGGGGTTCCATGGCTCAACGAGTACTTGTTGCGAACCAATTGTGACTGTACCACCAATTTCGTCACCGCGGCGAATCGTGCTTGGCCACAAAGCGGTACTGGAGATACCTTGGGCTAGGTCAGATGCTACGCTAACGTCGGCACGACGAGGTACGTAGGAGATTTGGTCAACAGTGTAGATACGTGGCGAGTCTTGGAAAGCAAGTTCCAAAGCTCTGGAATAAAGTGCAGCTCTCTCTTCCATTGTCGAGAATCTCTTATAATAAAGCATTTCAGAGATTTCATCGAGCTCAGGAATTGGCTCTAGTGCTTGCCAGAGAGGTTGGCTCATGGTTCTGCGGGTGTACATTTGGTCAAAAATGTGACCTTGATCGCGGTACACTGCACCAGCACCCCAGCCACCAGTGTAGGCGTGCCATTGGCCTTGCCATGGATCACCCATCATCCAGATTGGGGAAGCTTCAGCACCAGAACGATAGTCAACGTTTGTTGCAAAACCAACAGCTTCGAGTTGGTCGGCTAAGTAGTCACCAACAGCAGAACGTTGATCTTCGCTACGGGCAAGGATTAGGATTTCGATGGGTTGCCCATCATAATGCCATTTGCCATCTACGAGCGAGGCACCAGCATTCATCATTTCTTCAGTGATAACTTGCTTTGCCAGTTCGAAGTCATAGGCATATTTGAACTCAAGTGACCGTGCGGTTTCTACAACACGGGAGTAGTCAACATAGGCATTGTTCAGCATGGTAGCCTTAGGAAGAGCTAGCCCACCATATAGTTCTTGTGCAATGTAGTCACGGTCGATAAGCCAGTTTGTTGCCTCGCGAATTCTGCGGGAACTAAATGGATTGAATCGACCATCTTCAAAAGTAGGACCCACAGGGTTCCATGTGATTTCACTATAGGATCCGAATGTTTGATAGTAGTCTAGATTTGGATCGCTGATAATGGTTGCAAATGGAACGGGTTCCGATGATGTTGTTGCATAAACGTCAATGTCTCCAGCTTGAAGACGAGCGACAGCGTTAGTTACGGATGGCTCTTCGACGATGATTACTTCATCGACCCAAGTGGCCATACGCTTTTCTTGTGCACCGGCGCTGAAGGCCATAGCTAACAATAAGATTGTTACCAGAACGCTAATAGTTAACTTACGGTTTGACACACAAGTCACCTTCCTTTTCATAGATCTCATTTTGTAGATGCAAATCCTGATTCCTTACCCCCGCACCACCCCTTCGACGTAGTGTGTAGAATGTGTCATCCAAATAGATGTCTATCAGTGTAGTAATTATGGCTAAAGTACGAAAATCCTGCAATCAAAAGGGGAAATTAACAATTGACTGCTGATAGGCCGTGCCAATGGGCTTGTCCGCCATTCGTAAAAGTCTGGAAATTGATGTGAAGAAGAAAACAAGCCCTTCTTGGTCGATATTACTTCGAGGCCAAGTAAAGGGCGTACAACAGAGGTTGGCAATAAATGGTGCGAGTGAGGTGCATGTCGCCCAAATCGGCAAACATGTGTTTCATGGGCTTGGCGTTGAGTTCGATGATCCACACCTTGCCCTCGAAATCCAGACCAAAATCGACACTTAGTTCTCCAAGGGACCCGAGGGATCCTTCAACAATATGGGCTACTCTGATACTTACGTCTACAAGCTCGGGCATGATGTTTCGCCCTGGAAAGGCTGACCGAAGTGCGTCCTCACCGAAGAGGATGGCCTGACAGATGTTCGTAACGTAGGCGTGACGCATCGCTAATCGACTGAGCACCCCAGGAATTTCCCATGTTCCCGTCTGACCTTTTTGTAACAAGAGGCGAAGGTCGAAGGCTCGACCATCAATTGAGGCTAATGGTATGTATTGTTGGAGGAGAAAGTCAGGGCTCAAGGCGGGTTCGAGATGCTCGAGGAGCTCGTCTGTGGACCGAAAGGAAATCACAGGGGACAGGGTGCCCTGGTGGAGATGCAAGTATTCGCCATCAGCCACGACAAGGTAAACCCTGGTTCCGAGTTGACCGTGGGCAGATTTAAGAATAACCTGCTTAAATCGGCTTAGGTAGTCAAGGAGACGCTGCGGGGTATACAGACTTGTTTTTGGCAAGTATGTCTTAAGCGAAGTTCCTGCTAAGAGCTGATGAATCCACCATTTGTCGAAGCGTGTGACATGGTTAAAGACTTTGTTCTTACCAAGGATCGTTTCTAATCGGCTGACTACCTTTGGTTTCGGGCCGTAGTAGCGGTTATACAGGGATGGGGGAAGGGGTACGTCCTCTTCTTCCCACCTCTGTCCGTTATAGACCAAGCCATGGACCTTGTGGTTCATCCAGTCAATTCTCCTCGGAGTGACAATGACCAAGTCCACATTGAGATCCTGAGCGGCTTCTTCATAGCCCGGAATCGGCTTAAAGAAGGGGGAGAGAAGTCCGATTTGCGTTTTCGGAGACATAACGTACCTCCTTTCTTTACTGCATAATATTAGGAAGCTGTGACGCTGTTCCATAGGAGGGGAAACTCGGTACGTGGGCACTATGCCTCCTTGGCCCATTCCTACATATAGTGTTGTGAAGGAGGGATGAAAATGGGTTTCAGAGATGCATGTTGCCGTTGCCCTGAAGCTTGGGCGAACTTCATCAACCGTTGGGCCTATATTATTCTCGGGGAAGATGAGGGTGGTTTGTTTGACGCCGAATGGCAGCTTGTTCAAGTGCAGGAAACGTACTTGGTCTTTAGGCGTCCAGTTGTGGATCTAGGTGGCTGGCAACGGGCGATCATTCCTTGTGGAAAGATTGTGGCTTTAGTGGAAGCTCCAGAGCCGCCGATTCCTGGGAACACATTACGCAGATAGGCAAAAGAAAGTGCGAATCCACCCTGGGGGTGGATTCCTTTTTGCGTTATCTGTGGTACACTAGGTGTGAGCAAAAGCACATAGACAAGGTGGATTGGTAAGTGCATGTCGTTCTTTAAGCAGTTTCCTGTCTTAGAGACAGAAAGGTTGGTTTTGCGGCAACTTAGGTATGAAGACGGTCCTGATATTCAAGCGTATTTCACTGAAGAGCTCGCAAGGTATTATGATTGGTGGCCAAGGACGGTGGCTGACGGAAGGGGTTTTGTACGTTTCTTCAAGACCGGATATGAGGAAGAGCAATCCATTCGTTGGGGTATAACCCTCAAACCGCATGACAAGGTCATCGGTACCTGCGGATTCAGCGACTTTGACCACTTCTCCAGAGCGGAGTTGGGTTATGAACTCTCGATGGAGCATTGGCATAAGGGGATTATGTCTGAGGCGCTTCGAGCATTGATTCCCTTTGGTTTTAACGAGATTGAGATGCACCGTATCCAAGCTTCGGTGTTTCCTGCGAACACCGCTTCTATTTGTCTTCTTGAGAAGTTCGGATTCCAGAAAGAGGGTATTTTACGCCAATACACCTATATCAAGTACCGCGATGTGTGGGAAGACTGTCTGGTTATGGCCCTACTGAAAAATCCATAAGAAAAAAGGAGTACAGATGCAATTGCGCTCTGTACTCCTTCTAACTTAGAGGGTATCGAGAACCCTCTTCAAATCCGCGATGATGTCTGCGGCATCCTCAAGACCAACGGAAAGGCGTACGAGCCCATCGGTGATCCCGCATGCCTCTCTTTCTTCCGCGTCGTAGGGGGAATGAGTCATCGAAGCAGGGTGCTGAATCAATGTCTCAGTATCTCCCAGGCTTACCGCGAGGGTGCAGAGCTGGACGTTGTTCATGAGCGTTCTGCCGGCTCCAACCCCACCATGGAGCTCAAAGGCGATCATGGCTCCTGGCAGAAGCATTTGCTTTTTCGCTAGTTCATATTGGGGAAAGGTCTCAAGGCCTGGATAATAAACGGTCTCCACTGCCGGGTGCTCTTGGAGGAATTCTGCCACGATCTGAGCATTCTCGCAGTGCTTTTCCATGCGCAGTGGCAACGTTTTCAGGCCGCGGCAAATGAGATAGGCATCGAAGGGGCTCAAGGATGCACCAGTCATATCTTTAACGCCAAAGTAGCGAACTTGATCCATGAACTCCTTCTTACCGGCAACCACACCTGCAATCACATCGCCATGTCCGTTTAGATACTTTGTAGCTGAATGCAAGACTACGTCTGCCCCAAGCTCAATGGGCCTCTGCAAGTAGGGAGTACAGTAGGTATTGTCTACAAAGACCATACAGCCAGGGATTTCGTGTGCCAATGCACAGATTGCGGGAATATCGGCAATCGTCAAGGTAGGATTGGCGGGAGACTCAAGATAGACGATCTTAGTAGTAGGGCGTAGGGCACTACGAACCTCATCGAGGTTACTGGTATCAACGAACGTGGTCTCAACCCCGAACTTGCTGGCACCATGCCCCAAGAAAGCGAAGGTGCATCCATAGAGGGTCTTACCAGCGACAATGTGATCGCCTGGTTGCAGAGCACTCCAGAAAGCCGAGGTGATCGCTCCCATTCCCGAGGCTGTCGCTACCGCTGCCTCTGCTCCCTCTAGTAGTGCGATTTTTTCCTCAAGCTCGGTTGAGTTAGGATTGCCGAGTCTGGTGTAGATATAACCCTCTTCTTCGAGAGCAAAACGCCTTGCCCCTTGTTCTGCGGAATCAAAGCGAAACGTAGACGCTTGGTAGATTGGAGTGACCAGGGCCCCTGCTGCATTCGGGCTGTGACCGCCATGAATTGCCCGCGTGGCGAATCCCATTCGCTTTAGATCGTCTTTGTTCATCAAATTCCCTCCATTTTTACATCCTGTTAACTCTATTATACACGACCATAATATGTTTGGAAAGTAATGGACCTCAGGCAAGAGGATTTCAGTTTTTCTCGAGGTATATTGTAGCAAGGAGACTAAGAACAGAGAGGGTTGTTTATGGAAAAGGCAAGACGTGACTTGGCGCTACGTACGAAGAGAGGTTTGCATTTCATCATGGCCTCCATCGTGATATGGATAGGAATCTTGATAGTCTGGCTGGTTCCTGTGGAGAACATTCTTACTCGTAACTTGTTGACGTTTTTCTGCACTGCTCCTTTGATGCCCCTAGCCTACGCAATTTCAAGAGTACTCAAAGCGGAGTTTTCTCCGAAGGATAATCCCCTCAACAATTTGGGCATCCTTTTTTCCGTGAATCAGTTCTTGTACATCCTGATCGCAATGTGGGCCTACGCTGCAGCTCCGGCTAATATGGTCATGATCCTAGCGATGATCTTTGGTGCACATTTACTTCCCTTTGGATGGCTGTACCAGTCTGGGGCTTACTATACCATGTCGATCATCGTTCCTTTGGCGGCTTTGATTATCGGTTATAACCTCCCAGAAGAGCGAGTGTTCATCTTGGCTGGCATCATGATTGTTGTAGAACTGATCTTCTCACTTTGGCTGGGGATGGAAATTCGAAAACAAGGGGAGGCGGACTAATGTGAAGGAGAACATCGTAGCTACATTCTCTATTGTAGGTTTTGATCCTGAAACGAAAGAATGGGGAATTGCAGTACAGTCCAAGTTCTTGGCTGTGGGGTCGGTGGTACCTTGGGCCCAGGCCAATGTAGGGGTCATTGCCACACAGTCCTATGCGAATACGAGATTTGGACCGGAGGGTCTCAAGCTTCTGTCTGAAGGCAAGAGTGCCCAAGAAGTAATGGATATTCTGATCGCAGGGGACGAAGAGCGCCATCTTCGCCAGGTTGGAATAGTGGACAGCAAGGGTAATGCCGCCACCTTTACAGGTGATCAATGCCATGCTTGGGCAGGTGGAATGACCGGACCATATTACGCTGCCCAGGGAAACATCTTGGTGAGTGAAGAGACGGTACAAGCCATGGCCGAGACATTCGAAAGAACCACAGGCGATCTATCGTACCGTCTCCTAGAGGCCCTAGATGCCGGTCAGAGGGCTGGCGGGGACTCTCGAGGTCAACAGTCTGCAGCTCTCTTCGTTGTTCAGGATCAGGCAGGTTACCGTGGTTATAATGATGTGAAGGTGGATCTGAGAGTAGACGACCACCAGCAACCCATCACGGAGTTGAAGCGAATTTTTGCTTTGCACCAGGAGATTGTTGCCAAACGGGGATAAAAAAAGTTCTTCAGGCTCCTTTCACGGGGCCTGAAGAACCTCAACAAAGTCTAGTTTACCGGTCCAATGGGGAAGATGTCTTTGCCATAGAGTTCGTTTAGGACTTGGGCAAGACCGGTATAAATTGCGGAGAAACCACAAAAGATGCCAACAAAGCCTGCGAATGTCAGCGTTCCAGCACTTCCCGTGAAGTTACCGAGGGCTAAGAGCCAGAAGAGTGCTGTGAGGGACGCGAACACTACTTGAAGTGCCTTGCTAATGCGAAGTGTTCCGATGAATAGGGCTAGAGTAAATAGACCCCACATGAAGAGATAGCAGGCCATTGCGGTGCTGCTAGTTGCCACTGTCCAGCCTATTTCAGGCATAACCAAGAGACCAACGAAGGAAAGCCAGAAAAGTCCGTAAGAAGTGAAAGCAGTTGTACCAAAGGTGTTGTTCTTTTTCCATTCCATAACGCCAGCAATCACTTGGGCGAGCCCTCCGTAGAAGATGCCCATGGCGAGGATCATGGAATTGATGGGAAATAGACCTGCATTGTGAATGTTTAGAAGTACCGTAGTCATGCCAAAACCTAAGAGTCCTAAAGGGGCTGGGTTTGCTGTTTGATCCTTTAGACGAATTTCTTGTTGCATAGTAAGTAGTCCCTCCATTTGTTCAATGTTTTCTGCCCGTATGGCAAGATCATTATAGCCATGTTCTATACTTTAAGCAATCTATTTCGTGAAGGAAAGTACAAAGTGAATTATAGAGTAAATTACAGTGTTAGATGTGCTAGGAGGAATTGAGTGAAGGCAGTATTGTTTGATCTAGACGGAACATTGCTTCCGATGGATCAGGAAGTGTTTGTAAGCAGATATCTTAAGGAAATCGGTGCGAAGGGCGCACAACTAGGCTATGGAGCCAAAGAGTTGGTACAGATTGTCCTCAGGGGCTTTGAGGTCATGGTGGCGAATGATGGCACCATGACAAATGAAGAACGGTTTTGGGAGCTCTTTATGGACACCTATGGTGGTGAACGAGAAAGACACATGGCGGCCTTTGAAGAGTTTTACAACAATGAGTTTGCTCGGGTGGCAGAGGGAACGAACCCGACGCCCCTATCGAATGAAGCGATACAAGTTCTCAAGAAAAAGGGTTACATTCTTGTGTTAGCTACCAATCCAGTGTTCCCACGGGTGGCTACTGTGGAGCGGATGCGCTGGGCTGGCCTTGACCCCAAGGATTTTGACTTGGTTACGACCTATGAGAACTCCCGCTTTGCCAAGCCGCATTTGGATTATTACAGGGAGATCCTGACCACGATAGATGCTAGGCCGGAAGAGTGTCTCATGGTTGGCAATGACATTCAAGAGGATGCGGTTGCAGCTCAGATTGGTATGAACGTCTTTTTGGTAACGGATGACTTGATCAACTTGACGGGCGAGGACTATTCCCGCTGGCCCCAGGGAGATCGGCAAGCCATGCTACGCTTCTTTGAGGAACTACCCACACGGAGGTGATGCTTTTGACCAAATTGATTGACCTCAGTCATGAACTTCATGATGGAATCCCTGTTTATCCTGGGGACGAGGAATTTCGTCTAGTTCAGACAAAGTCTGCAAAAAGGGATGGATACACCTCATTTGTGCTCAATACAGCCCTCCATGCAGGTACCCATCTTGATGCTCCCCTACACTTTCTCACAGAGGGTTCCATGATCTGTGATCTTCCGCTAGAAACCTTCTTTGGTAGAGGATGCCTCGTTGATGCGAGAGGTGAGATGATCGTCCGCCTAAGATCCGAACACAAATCCATGATCAGACAAGGCGACATCGTCTTACTGTGGACGGAGCACAGTGCAAAGTATGGTACAGATGCGTATTATCAGGAGCACCCTGTGTTGCATGGGGAATGGGCAGATTTCTTGATTTCCATGGGCATCAAGCTTGTGGGCGTGGATCTTCCTGCACCTGACAATCCACCTTTCCCCATCCATAAGAAACTATTGGGAGCAGGCATACCGATTATCGAGAACCTCACCAAGTTAGGAGACCTTGCGGGACTAAGGAGCTTTGAGGTGATGGCCTTCCCCTTAAGAATACGTGCAGAGGGCTCACCGGTAAGGGTTGTGGCTAGGGCGACTTAAGTCATTAGGGGTGATACCATGATGGATGAAAAACATGGACTGATCGAGTTTTTGCTACGGGCCAAAAGAGCTACGTACGCGGGACGGGGACCAGAGTCTGCCTCTTCTCGCCCATGTTCTCATGACCTGCAGTATGAAGAGGGCAATTTACTGTACATTGATAGCTACTTGGGTGGTCCGCAATTTGCGGGAGAAGAAGCCGTATGGGTAGATGGACAGCCCGTTTGGGCTATGAACTATGTTGGCAGGGTTTTGGCGGAAGGGTTTTCAGGGGATTTTCTCAAGGAAGCGCTGTCCAAGGTGACACCAGATCGGCCCTACAGGGGCCCTGAGGAGTTTGTGAATGGTCCGCACCGCTATACATGTCAGGTACAAGGAGAGTTTGAGTGGTTTAGTGGGTACGAAGCGATTTTCTCTCATGACAAGAAGGTCTATGAATGTCTTTTCCACGGTGGAAAAATAGTTTAGGGGGAGTACGATGAATAGGGCCAAGGCTTGGCTCAAAAGATACGGACGTCCATTGGAGCTTGCGAGATGGGAATTCTTCTTTGAAAATGGTTCTAAGGATGCAGTACTTACCTGTTTGCAGGCCTTCCAAAACGATGATGGGGGGTTTGGGCATGGCTTAGAGCCCGATTATTGGCTTCCCACTTCGTCGCCTATCGCGACCTGGATGGCAGGTCAGATCCTAATCGAAGTGGGAGCCTCCCTGGAGGATGCAATCGTCGAGAAGTTGGTGTCGTATGTCATGAAAACTCCTCAGATGGCGCCGGGCATGTGGCAGACAGTGCTACCGGAGAACAATGAGTATCCCCATGCCTCGTGGTGGCACTGGCGGGAGGATTGCCAGGCAGATTGGGTGTTTAATCCCAGTGTGGAGCTTGCAGCCTTTCTGATCCATTGGTCACCAGGGGGAAGCAAGGGGGCCGCGCTTGGCTGGGAGTCACTGGTACACGCGATGCGGCGCGTGATGGGCGTAACCGAAATGGAGAGGCATGAACTGAGCAACTTCAGAAAGTCTCTGGCTCTCCTCAAAGCTCACCAGGAACACTTTGATGCCGTGATGGAATATCCATTCGCTGAAGTCGAGAAACAGATACAAAGGCTAACAAAGGATGTTATAGACAAGGATATCCCTAATTGGGCCGCTGGGTATAAGCCGTTACCTTTAGACTTCATTCAAAGTCCAAGGGATCCTCTGTTTACTGAGCTTGAGGAGCTCGTGAAGGAGAATCTAAGGTTCTATCTCGATCAAAGAACGGAGGAGGGCATATGGCCTGTAACCTGGGGCTGGGGTCAATATCCCGCGGAGTTTGCGGTGGCCAGCCGTTATTGGCAAGGTATCTTGGCGGTAGACCGCTATAAGATTCTGCAGGCCTTTGGGGAGGAACTAGCATGATCAAACAGTGCCAAGTCTGTGGTCATAGCAATCTGCTAGAAGCCCAGACTTCATCGAGTGGAGGATATGGTCCGAATCTACTGCCTGGAACAGGGAGTTTTCGTCCCGCGAAGTTCCGGGTAGTGGTTTGCGCCATGTGCGGCTTTGTGCACTGGTTTGTCAGTGAAGAAGACCTGGATAAGGTTCGGAACTCCAAACACTTTCGTCCCTTAAGGAATCGATGATGAGCATTCAAGTATATCGAGCGAAGGCGGAAGATGCAGAGGCCGTGTTTGAGCTAAACGAACGGTTCAATGGTGCTGGTTCTAATACTCTTGAACGGATCAGAGCGTCTCTTGAGACAAATAACCAGGAGGCTGTCTTTCTAGTCAAGATCGGTTATACGGTAGCCGGCTTTTGTTGCGTACAGGTATTTCACTCCATGTGTTATAGCCGTCATTATGCTGAGATTACCGAGCTGTTCATTGATGAAGGATTTCGAAGACAAGGTGTGGGAACGAAGCTCCTAAGGAAGGTGGAAGAGCATTTCTGCCAAGAGAATATTGCTGGGTTTCAGCTCTTTACCGGTGCTAAAAACCTGTCTGCCCAGATGTTCTATGAACACTTGGGTTACCAACGAACGGGCGAAGTGATGTATCGAAAGAGGATAGAATCGTAGAAGGCGAGGTGGTTATATGCGCTGGATAATCATCAGTCTGCTTCTTGGCGTTTACATATTTGAGACGGTCGTCAGTATATTAAACCAAAAGCATAGCCTCAAACCCATTCCGATGAATGTACGGGATGTGTATGACAGCGAGGGCTACAAGAAGTGGTTAGCCTATTCATTGGAAGGACATAGGTATAGTCTAGTGCAACGAGGTTTCAGTCTCATTGTCTTACTTGTCTTACTTCAAGGACCCTTTGCTAGCCTGGATAGGTGGGTTTCGCTCCAGATCGCAGACCCCATCTTGCAGTCTCTCGCTTTTTTGGGCGTTTATCAAACTCTCATGGTGTTCTTAGGCCTTCCCTTCGGGTTGTATCGGACATTTTCTATTGAAGAACGTCATGGGTTTAACCGGACAACGAAAGGAACCTTCATCCGCGATACAATCGTCAGCTATGTCGTAACACTTGCGGTTGGGGGATTGCTACTCGGTAGCATTCATGCCCTGTTCCTTCGTTACACGAACAACGTCTGGCAATTTGTTGTCATCACGTGGGCCTCCTTAGCAATCTTCATGGTTCTTGTCGTTGCTTTCCTAGGCAAATGGTTTATGCGATTGTTCAATCGATTTACTCCCCTGCCAGAGGGAGACTTGCGGGCGCGTATCGAGAATCTAGGCGCATCCGTTGGCTTCAACGTCAAAGCCATCCTCGTTATGGATGCATCCAAACGTTCTACAAAGTCGAACGCGGCCTTTACAGGGATAGGCAAGACGCGGGAAGTGATCTTGTTTGACACCTTACTTGAGAGAATGTCAGATGATGAGATCGTAGCTGTACTTGCCCACGAGCTTGGCCATGCCGTGCACAAGGATACTTGGCGTCTCTTGGCCAGGCAAGTGGTTGTGATGGGACTCTTTGCTGTGGGAATAGGCGTAGTCCTGCAGGTGCCAGCCTTCTATACAGCGTTTGGATTCTCTGATGTTCATTTTGGCTTCGCAACCATTCTCTTTTCCATCTTACTCGAGCCGGTTGTGCTCCTCTTGGGCATTCCCCTCAATCTATTGTCACGTCAGGCTGAATACAAGGCAGATGCCTTTGCTTCGGGGCAAACGGATCCGAGATGGCTTATATCAGCCTTGAAAACATTATCTAGAGAGAATTTGGCCAACTTAAACCCCCATCCCCTCTCGGTGCGTCTATACTACTCACATCCACCTATGAGTGAGCGGATTGGAGCACTGCAAGGGTAGGCCAAGTGTTGAATTGGACGGATTACAGACTATACGTAATGGAGGCAGGAACATGGCTTTTGACTACAAGAAGGAATACAAAGAGCTTTATCAGCCCAGCACTAAGCCGATGATCGTGGAGGTTCCGCCCATAAATTACGCGGCGGTCCGGGGAAAAGGAGACCCTAACGAGGCCGGTGGTGCCTACCAGGCCTCCATTGAACTTCTCTATGCCGTCTCCTACACCCTAAAGATGAGTTACAAAGGAGAACGCCAGATCGAGGGGTTTTTCCAATATGTTGTACCTCCGTTGGAGGGATTTTGGTGGCAAGAAGGCGTGCATGGAGTGGACTATTCGAACAAGGCCTCGTTTAACTGGATTTCGGTCATTCGTCTGCCTGATTTTGTGACTGAAGAAGACTTCTTGTGGGCCAAAGAAGAAGCCACCCGTAAGAAGAAGTTAGACGTTTCTTCGGTGGAGTTCCTCGCTATCGACGAAGGCCTCTGCGTGCAAATGATGCATCTAGGTCCCTATGATGACGAACCTAGGACTGTGGCTGAAATGGATCGATACATCGCAGAGCAGGGCTATGAGCAGGATTTTTCTGACACAAGAATGCATCACGAGATCTATTTATCTGATCCCCGCAAGGTTCAGCCCGAAAAGTACCGCACAGTAATTAGGCATCCCATTCGGAAGAAATAGGTGATGGATGTGAGAGATGAGGCCGCCGTGCTTGGGACTCTCCAAACTTGGGCGGAGAGCAACGAGAACATTCGTGGTATGGTCTTGACAAGCTCCAGGGTGATTCCCGGTTCAACAATCGACTTCCTTTCCGATTACGACATCGAACTTTATGTCTCTGACCTAACCCCCTTCGCCGACAATGACGATTGGTTAGCGTTTCTAGGCACAATCATGGTTCGCTGGCCTTACCTACCGCGTTCGACGATGAACCCAGATTGGATTACTCGCCTCGTCCTCTTTCAAGACGGAGTACGAGTGGACTTCCAGATCACAGATAACAGGGCGGTTCCTTCTAATGCGTATTCCAATGGGCGCAAGATTCTCATTGATAAGGATCAACTCTTCACGTCTCTGGAGGAGCCAACCTACACAGACTATTTGGTGAAAAGGCCCACGCCCCAACAGTACGAAGAGCTCGTATATGAGTTCTGGTGGGATGCCATTTATGTTCCTAAGTATCTCTACCGTGGTGAACTGCCTTTCGCCAAGTATATGTTGGATCACACCTTAAGGCATCTCTTCTTACATCCCATGATCGAATGGTATATTGGTACCATCACCGATTGGAATGCTAACCCGGGTGTTTGGGGACGGAGATTCAAGTATTACCTAGAGAAAGAACATTGGTGGCAGCTGGAGTCTACCTACGCAGGAGCAGGGTTGGAGGAGAACTGGGCTGCCTTTTTTGCTATGCTCGACCTCTTCTCCAGTCTAGCGAAGGAAGTCGGACGGTATCTGGGCGTAGAGTATCCTAGTATGCTGAGCGAAGACGTTACACAGTACTGCCTCTGGATTCGCGGGCAATAAGGAGTGGGCGAGATGGATATACAGTTTTATCGTGCAGGAGAGATCGACGAAAACGAGATGGCCTATGCTGTGATAGCCGCACAATATGGTGGTAAATGGGTCTTTGTTAGACAGAAAGCCAAGACTACTTGGGAGATCCCTGGTGGGCGAAAAGAGAAGGACGAATCCATCCTACAGACTGCCAGGCGTGAACTCTACGAGGAGACAGGCGCTATAGATTTTGAGCTGAGAGAAATCTGCGACTACTCTGTCACACGTGATGAAACGCGTTTCGGGAGACTGTTCTACGCAGATATTACCGCCTTAGAAAGACTGCCCGAATCGGAGATCGCAGAAGCTATTTGGCAAGAAGAGTTTCCCCAAGAGCTCACCTATCCTGAGATCCAACCCGTTCTTCTTAAGCATGTGCAGGAAATAATCTTGGAAGTTACCCAGGTCACCGAGGCAGACCTGGAACCCTGGACGCGCCTAGGGATACTGCTTTGGCCCGATAACTCCTTCCATGATCTATTCGAAGAGTTCTCAGAAATACTAGAGGGAGAGCGAGAAACGGCCTTTGTTTGCAGGGCAGGGCAAGAATATGTAGGTTTCATTCATGTCTCGCTCCGCTTCGATTATGTGGAAGGTTCGAGTTCAAGTCCTGTAGGTTTCGTAGAGGGAATTTACGTGAAAGAGCCTTATAGAAAGAGGGGAATTGCCAAGAAACTCGTGGCCCATGGAGAGATCTGGGCCAAGGCCCAGGGGTGTAGGGAGATGGGTTCAGACATTGAACAAGACAATATGGCAAGTTATGATTTCCATCGAAACATAGGCTTTAGAGAAGCGAATCGGCTCATTTGCTTCATCAAGGATATCTAATGATAGGTGGATTCTGCAAAAAACGAGAGGCTTTTTGAAACAAACCCGCAGTGTGGTCTGTTAGCATAGGGCTCATATGCAGGATGGATACAAAGTACATCTAACATGGAGGTAGAGTTGATGAAACGAAAAGCTTGGTCGTTAGCCCTCGCACTGAGTATCGGACTGTGTTTGTTATCCCTGGTGGTAAATGCTTCAGATTCGGTGCCCTTTTCCCTTGACGCTCCCGAGAACTTGACAGTAGAACTGAAGCGAGATCAGAACAACTGGCCCTATTTTGCAGTCACTTTGGACGTGCCTGAGAGTGTGCAGACGATCAATGCCAACCTGAGTGAAGACTACCAGCATTACCCCGGGGCAAACTGCTTGCCCGTGGCGATTCGTTTTGAGTCCAAGTACGGGGATTATGATTGGAACGAAGCGCCTTCTATGTATACACTGACAGAAATGGCGGTAAGTGACCTTCTGGGCGGAAATGAATATGGCTATTACCCCTACGAAGAAGAAGATGCCGCTGGTGGCATCAATGTGGAAGCCGAAGTCTACTCATTTAGGGCCTATTTCTATTCTTCTTGGGGACACCTCAACAGTTTCATCGATAAAGAGGTTCAATCGGACTATTCAAACCTTGTAGTCATTGGTAATCCTGCCGCCTACAGAGGGGCATCGGATTGGGCCATCGAAGATCTGGATCAGGCGGTTGAATATGGCTTCATCACTGAGCGAATCAAGGATGATGTCGGAGGCTTTATCACCAGAGAAGAGTTTGCGGAACTGGCAGTTCAGATGTACGAACTCTACACTGGAAAGAAGGCAGAACCCGCGCCGAGGGATACCTTTACTGACACTGATAATCCAGAAATACTCAAAGCCCATGCTCTAGGTATTGTTGTAGGCATCGGCAACAACCAGTTCGCTCCCGATGTCTTGATTAATCGAGAGCAAATGGCCGCCATGCTGTACCGGTCTGTGGAAGTTCTCAATCCAGAGGCGGATATGTCGATTGTAGGAGCGCCAACCTTTGACGACGAGAAGGACATTGCACCCTATTTCGTCACCAATGTCAAGTTTATAGCCAAGCATAACTTTCTCACTAGTCTGGAGAGCGGGCAGTTCGCTCCCAAGACGTTCTCCACCCGCGAGCAAGCGGTTGTAGCGGCTGTGAGGATTTTTGATGCCTACGGAGGAGAGAACGACTAGTCTGCAAGAACGATCATCAACTGAACTTGAGGGGCAGCACCGATTTTGGTGCTGCCCCATTTCTTTGTTGGAAAACAATGGGTGCCCAAGACTAGGACTTTACCTAGTTTTGTCGAATGCAGTAATAATCTCATTAGCACAAAAGAGCAAAGGGGAGAACAAACATGCATGTCAACTGTGACCAGATTGTCCGGCAGATGTCTCTGATGTTTGCGATGAGTGAAGCAGTGCGTAATCAACAAGGCACCCTTGTAGACTACAAACTGCTTACAGTCAATCCTGCCTTTGAAGCAAACTTCGGAGTCGATGAGAAGGCTGCATCGGGCAAACTGATGTCAGAATGGCTCTTTCGATCAGAGCAGATTTCCGAAGGATGGCTAGGGAGGTTTGCTGACCTACAAACCATCGACGGTGGGAAATTTGAAGAGCTACTTGAACTGAGCGATCAGTGGTATCTGGTTACAGCTTTTATCTCGCACTCGGGTCACCTAGTGACGCTTTTGCATGACGCCCATCGATTTAGAGAGGCACAGCTCGAGTTCAAGAGGGTTCAGTCGACATTAGAGAGTTCTCTCACGAGTAGCAAGGACTTTAGTCAACGGGTCTTTGATAATAATCCGAGTGCTATTATCATCTATGACGTCCTAGGAGATGGAACCTCTGGCCATGACTACATCATCAAATCAGTGAATGCTGCGGCCCTGGAGATTGAAAGGTGGCGTGAGGAGGACGTACTGAACCAACCACTCGGCCTAATGCGACCAGGTGTTGAGGAGTTTGGTATTCTGGACACATTTCGAAATGTGTGGAAGACAGGGGAGACTGCTTACTATCCAGCTCATGTCTATCGAGAGGACGAAGAGCATCGCTGGTTTGAGAACATTGTCTTCAAACTCAACACAGGAGAGATTGTCGCGGTCTACACAGATGTTACTGAAGTTAAGCTTGCTGAACTGGCTCTGTTTGCGGAGAAAGAAAAATTGAAGGTCACTTTGTATTCTATTGGTGATGCAGTCATAGCCACCGACGTCCAGGGTCGAGTAGAACTGATGAATCCCGTTGCGGAAAACCTCACGGGATGGACCCAGGAAAGTGCCATTGGTCAACCGCTCACGAAGGTCTTCGACATCTACAACGAAAGAACAGGTGAGCCCTGTGAGAATCCAGTAGACAAAGTACTCCAAACGGGAGAGATCGTAGGACTCGCTAACCATACAGTGCTTAAGGCCAAAGACGGTACCCAAAGGGCCATTGATGACAGTGCAGCGCCCATTCGAAATGAAGAGGGAGCCCTCTTAGGCGTGGTTCTTGTCTTTCGCGATGTTACCGAGATCAAAGAACGTGAGGCTAGAATTACTTACTTGACGTATCGTGACTCCTTGACAGGCTTGTATAACCGTACCTTCTTTGAAGAGGAGTATAAGAGGCTAGACAAGGAGCCCTATTATCCCCTAACCTTGGTTATGGGGGATCTGGATGGTCTC
>Ga0265293_10002758_pt1 | contig 34210 bp, 25 predicted proteins | sample Munlanlewell138R_FD_192505 | JGI IMG/M metagenome (GOLD analysis project Ga0265293, IMG submission 192505) | Leachate microbial communities from a municipal landfill in Southern Ontario, Canada - Leachate well 138R | ecosystem: Engineered > Solid waste > Landfill > Unclassified | place: Canada... | reverse complement strand
TCGCCGCGGATGAGGGCGGACAGGCGCTCGTGCTGACGGCCGTGTTCCTGCTCGGACTCGTGGCGGTCGCCGGACTGGTCGCTGACGGCGGCCTGGTGATGGCGCAGCGCCGCGACCTGCAGCACGTCGCCGATGCGGCAGCGGCCGCGGGCGCGATGCAACTGGACGAGGCCACCTACCGCGCCTCCGGCGGCGCCACGGTCGTGCTCGACCCGGGTGCCGCGGGCAGTGCCGCGATCGCATACCTCATGGGGGAAACTGGAACGGACCATGCGGTGTCCGCAGACGGCTCGCAGGTGCGCGTGGAGGTGTCGCGTCAGGCGACGACGGCCTTCCTCCAGGTCCTCGGCGTCACGCACGTCGAGATCCGCGCCCACGCCGTCGCGGCGCCGCGCACCGGAGCAGGAGGTCCGTAGCGATGCGCGAGATGCGAGCAGGGGCAGTAGCCGTCGGGATCATGTGCGCGGTCGTGCTGGCCGCCTGCGGGGGCAGTTCGGCCACACCGAGCCCGACCCCCACGGCGGAGCCAACAGTCACAGCGACGGCGACTGCGCCCACGGCGACGCCCACTCCCTCGCGGGACGCGATCGTCGCGGAGGTCAGTCAGGCCTACCTCGCCTATTGGGACGCCTACGCCGACGCCGTGCTCCACCTCGACATCACGCGCGTCGAGCGGTTCGCGTCGGGCGCAGAGCTCGAAGGTATCCGCGAGGAGATCGAGACGCTGCGAGCCGACGGCATCGCTGCGCGCATTCGCGTCGAGCACGACTTCGATGTGATCTCGATCAACGAGGCGTCGGCCGTCATCGTCGACGAGTACGTGAACAACAGCTTCGTCGTGGACGCGAAGACTCTCGCGCCGGAGGAAGCAGAAGGTCCAGGAGATGTCATCAAGGACACGATCCTTTTGGAGCGTGTGGATGGGCGCTGGGTGGTGACGCGCGGCGCCAGAGAACCGGCTGAACCACGATGAGACATGCCGTCGGGTGCGTTCTTGGCATCGCCTTCGCGCTGTTCCTGGTGTCATCAGCGCACGCGGAGCCGCCAACTCCCGGAAGTGGTTACGGGCCACGGCCGAATCGCCCCGATGTAGTCGAGACCAACGTCGTCGCGACGGGGAATGGCGTCACGATCTTCATCGGCGTCCGGTCGACCATCCCCGGTACGCCCGGCGCCCCTGGCTCCACCGTGATCGTGAACGTTCCGGCAGCGCCAGTCTGCACGGCGGCCGTCCCGAACATCGGCTACCAGAGCACCTTTGCGCAGCAACTGCCAGACCACCCAGGTGAACTCCCGTGGGTCGTGACCTGCGACAACGGGCTCTTCTCGATCGCGTGGATCCCGGTGGATGCGCCCGACGTCACGGAGATCGTGATCGAGACGCTGCCCGAGGAACCCACCGACCCCCGCCTCGTCGCGCAATCGCTCTTCGGCATGGTGCCCCTGCCTCCGGTCGCGGTCGGTGCGAATCCCGGGACCGGCCTGGTGGCGCTTCCCTCGTGGTTCTGGGTCGACGGGTATGGCGGCGAGACGCTGTACGGCTCCGAGACGCTCGGCGACACCACGGTTGACGTGGAGATCACGCCGGAGCGCTACGACTGGTCCTTCGGAGACGGCGCGACGCTCTCGACGCAGTCGCTGGGGCGGCAGTACCCGCAGCAGAGCGACATCCAGCACTCATATGAGCGGTCATCCACGGTGGACGTCCGCCTCGATATCACGTTCGGCGGCCGGTATCGCGTGACCACGGTCGAGGACGACGGCGAGGGCGGCACGATCGTCGTCGTCGGCCCGTGGGAGCCGCTCGACCCGATGGTGCGGTCATGGACACGCCTGTATCCCATCCAGCAGATGCAGTCAGTGCTCACAGCGGGGCGGTAGCGACACGGAGGCCAGCGATGAGCCAGGCAGTTCCCCGCGCGCGACGGCGCGATCACCAGCAGCGGCCGGTCGAGATCCACCGGAGTCGGCCGTGGCCGCTCGCGATCACGCTGGGCGTCGCGGCGTCGGCCGCCGTCCTCCTCTGGCGGATCGCCGGGCCTCCGACCGACGTGTGGCGCACCCCTGACCTAGGGGCGGTGCGGTCGGCCCTGACCGCGACAGAGCTGTCCGACGGCGATCTCATCACGGCCGCCGCGACCGTGGCGTGGCTGCTGCTCGCCTATCTGACCATCTCGATCGGACTTCGCGCGCTGGCGGTAACTGCCGATCGCGCGACACGCGGAGCACGCTGGGCGCGCACCGCGCTCCGTCTCACGAACCTGATCACGGTCCCGGCGGTGCGACGCATCGTGGACGGCGGCGTCGCCGGGACGCTGCTGATGGCGACCTGGATGCCGGTGCCCCGTCCCGCGGACGCCAGCGACCTGACCGGAGTCGTGGCGCTCCGCGTACTGCACGCCGTGGAGGCGCCCGCCGCGGTGTCCGAGGCCGCTGAGGTCGCGGTGCGTGCGCCCTTCATCGCGTACACCGTGGTACCGGGGGAGGACCTGTGGGGGATCGCGCAGCGACTCTACGGGGACGGCGCTCGCTACGTGGACCTATTCCGCGCGAACGAGGGACGCCTCATGGCGGGCGGCGAGCGATTCACCGATCCGCGCGTGATCCGGACGGGCTGGACGCTCCACGCGCCGCTCCCGGCCAGCAACGTCAGTGTCGACGCGGGGCACGTGACCTACCGCGTCGCGCGCGGTGACCACCTCTGGGGGATCGCGGCGCGCTTCCTCGGCGACGGGTTCCGGTGGGACGAGATCTGGGCGGCCAACCGCGATCGCGACATGGGTGACGGGTGGCGGTTCACCGACCCGCAGCTCATCTATCCGGGGTGGGTACTCGAGTTGCCGGCGGAAGCGATGGAAGGACTCAGCGAGGTCGCACCGCCCGCGGTCGCGCCGGACGCGGGGAACGACGCCGCGACCGGCAGCGACGGGGCAGGCCAGTCGGTCGAGGCTGGCGCGGAGGAACGACCGGACGGTGGGGTCGCCTGGGACTGGCCGTCGGTGCCGCGTCCGGTCGTCCTGAGCGCGGCCGGGTTCGCGGTGCTCGGCGCTGCGGCACTCTTCGTGCATCGCATGCAGCAGACGGGCGCGTTCGGCATGCCAGCACTGCTGCAGCGTGGGGCACGTCGTACCGGTGACGCAGGCCGGGTCATACTCGCAGCGCGCGCCGTGGCGGAGGCGCTCGAGTCGGCTGGATTTGCGCGTGCGCGGCTGGTGCTCGCGCATGAGACGGCACGGGACCTCTCGTTCACGATCGACTGCGCCGACATCGACGGTGATGCGCTTGCGCGGAGCAGCGTCCGCCTCGCCGATCTCCTGGAATGCGACGTTGAGGTGGCCGTCATCGGCGCACGACAGGTGGAACTGACGCTCGCCGGCGCCGGTGCATCGACGATGCAGCAGGGGGCAGCGGCGGCGGCGGGACGCGCGTTGATGCTCCCAACGGGCACCGACGTCGCTGGCCGGATCGTGTATGTGAACCTCGTCGGGGCCGGGAGCCTGGCGATCGCCGGATCGGAGATCGAGCGCCGCCAGTTGCTGCACGCCTGGCTGGAGACGCTGGCCACGACGGCGGGCGCCGACGAGTTGGCGTTGCGCGCGGACGCCGCCGTCGCTGCGGTGCTCGGGGACGACCTCGTCCTCCCGCATTTCGGTGCGGCGGCAAGCCCCGACGGTGAGGCGCTCTTTGAGGAACTCGAGGACGCGATCCAGTCCCGCGAAGGGCAGCTGGCGCCGCGTCCGCTCGTCGCGATGTTCGACGCGGGCGCGGTCGGGAGTGCGTGCGAGGCACTGCTCCCGTACGGGCCGCGCGCAGGCATGTACTTCGTCGGGCTGACGAGTGGCGAGCCGAGCACGCTCTTCGGGGCGACGGTGCGACTCGGCCTGGACCGCGGCGAGGTGGCTGAGGGCGAGATCGCGGACGGAGCGAGCGGGGTGCTGCTGACGCTCGGGGCCGGTGAGCGGTTCGAACTCGATCCCGTCGTGGTCCGCCGCGACGAGTCACTGCGATGGCGTGAGCCGGGCGCGCCTGCCGGAGCGGCGGACCTGCGACCGTCACCGGGAGATCCTGAACCGCCGGATCCGCCGCAGCCATCGATGCGCGACGAGGTCAGCGGCTTCGACTGGAGGCGGGCGATCTTCGAGGCCGACGACCTCAGCGAGGCCGACGAGATCTTCGACGGACGAGATCTCGATGATGCGGTGCCCGGCTCCGGCGGTGCGGAGGTTACCGACCAGAGTGAGCGAGAACGCGAACCGGTTGCTGCAGCAGTCGCGACCGAGGAGCGTCCCGTCGTTGCACCAGCGCTGGACGCGGGGGAGCCGCGTGCGCAGCTCCTCCTGAACCACACATCGGACGGCGAGCAGGCAGCCCGCGACCTGCCGGCGACAGCAGCGCCGCCACAGCCGCGAGAGTCGCTCGCCGGATCGATACGCCAGCAAGCGCTGTTCCTGCCAGAGGCGACGGGTGCCGGCCCGGCTGATGAAGACGAAGCGCTGATCTACGTGCGGTGCCTTGGCGATCTGCGGATCACTGTCGGCGGCGTCACCGCCCAGGGGTGGCCCTACGACAAGGCGCGCGAGCTGCTCGCGCTGCTCGTCGCGCACGGGGGAGCGCCGGTCCCGCGCAAGGCGATCGCCGAGGCGCTCTGGCCGGACATGCTGTGGGACGCGAGCCTCAAGCACATGCTGGCCAACGCGACGAGTGCGCTGCGTTCGGTAGTGCGCACCACGGCCGGTCGCAGCGATCTGCAGCCGCTCACGCTCGCGCATGAGCGGTATCAGGTGCCGCCGGGCATGCTCCGCTCCGACCTCGACGAGTTCGAGGAGGCGCTGCGCTTCGCGGCGGCGCTGCCGCCGGGGGATGCGATCGCGCAGTACGAGCGGGCGCTCGAACTTTACGAGGCGGACTTCCTGGAGACGGAATCGTTCGCGTGGCTCGACACGTACCGGGAGGAGTACCGGCAGCGGTTCGTGGACGGGGCGCGCGCGGCCGCCCAGCTCGCGATGGACGCGGGCGACGTGGAACGCGCCGCCGGCTTCTACCTCGCGGCGACACAGCGCATCCCGACCAACGAGGACGCGGTCTGCGGGCTGATGCGCTGTTACGCCGCCGTGGGGAACACAGCAGGTGTACTCAAGGTGTACCGCGTGCTCGCGGAGGCGATGCAACGCGAACTCGGGCCGCGCATCGGACCGGCCCACGAGACGCGCGCGCTCCTGAAGGAACTGACCGCGGGTGCCGCCGTTGGCTGACTTGCGCACGGCCATGCCCGTCCGTGGGTGGGAGCGCGCCTGGCCCGCTTCAGGCTCACTGTGGACCGTCGCCGCGGCTTCGACCGCGGCCGGGGCCGCGATCCTGGCGGCGGTGGTGAGCGACCGCGGTCCGGCCGCCGTTCTGGTGCTCGGCGTGTGCGCAGGCGCGCTGGCGCTGATCGGTGTCATCGACGTACGAACGTGGACCGTCCCGAACCGCCTCGTGTACCCGGCCCTGGCTCTCGCACTCGTCGTCGCGGCGGTCGATCCCGCGCGATCGCTGGCGGGCTCGATGGTCGCGGCCGCCTTCGCCGGGGGCCTCTTCGCCGTGGCGTTCTACGTGAGGCCAGGCACGCTCTTCCGAGGAGCGCTCACGATCCCGTCGAGGCGAACGGGCTCTCGCAATGGCGTGAGATGGGGCGGTATCGCCGGTGCGGTCGCGGTGCTCGTCTTCGGGCTGGCGCAGCCGGAACAGTCGGTGTCCACCGCACTCGCAGCCGCGGCCGTCGCTGGCTGCCCGTTCCTGCTTCGCCTCGACACCGGGGGAAGCGGCGGCCGAGGCGGCGCCGCGGCGACCACCACCGTGCGCGGTGTGGGCGGGGGCGACGTGAAGCTGGCGGCGCTGTTCGGCGCCGTCGCGGGCACCCCGGACGTGCTCTCCGTGTTGCCCGTCGCCGTATTCGGTGGGGCCGTGGCGGCGCTCACACTGGCGTTCATGCGGCGAGGCGGCGGCGCGATTCCCTATGGGCCCTTCTTGGTCGCTGCGACTGCGCTCGTCATGCTTTGAGGGAGCGCTAACGTCTCTGACGGTCGAGCCGAAGGCGGGGCAGTTCAAAGCGATCGACACAGCGCATGTATCTGCGCAGTGCTGCCAACAGGTCCTTGACCGTCAGGGTGGCTCGAACTCTGAGGCTGAGGTGAGCGAGATCGGGTAGGCATACCAATCGCCGCGAGCTCGGCTGCCTCGTCCGTGCTTGCTTAGACATTGTCTCCGTCTTCGCGATACAGGCGGACGGCGCGGATCTGGCTGCGCGTGTCTCGCGGGATTCTCTCGGGCCTCATGTCGCGACAAATCTGGTACTTTCGCCCAGAGTCGAGGGTGTGATGTGGGCCGATAACGAAACTGAAAACGACTTCCTGAACTTTTCAGGGGTCGCGAACACAGTGGCAGAAATCATCGTCCAGGCCGATGGCCGGCCGATATCGATCGGTGTGTCAGGCGCATGGGGGGTCGGAAAATCCTCCATGATCAAACTGATCCGTCGCTCATTCGCTCAGCGACCTGATGCCGACGCTGAGGACTTCGTATTCGTTGAGTTCAACGCGTGGCTTTATCAGGGCTACGACGACGCTCGTGCGGCGCTCCTGGAAGTGATCGCAACGGCGCTTGCCAACGAAGCCGAGCGACGGAAGACAGGGGTTGATCGCGCAAAGGAGCTTCTCGGTCGAGTTGACTGGCTGCGTGCCGCAAGACTGGCTGGCGGCTCAGTCGCTTCGATGGCGCTTGGCCTGCCACCGGTTGGACTCATCGGCGAGGTATACCGGTCTGGATCCCAACTGTTGGACAAGAAGCTCGACTCGAAGGCAGTCGACGACGCCTCCAATGCTCTTGGGAATCTCAGCGAAGAAGCACGCTCGGTCATCCGGGCCAAATCTGGTGGCTCACCACCACAAGAGATTCATGCGATTCGGGAGTGTTTCGAAGAGACCCTTCGCGAGATGAAGGTACGGCTGGTTGTTCTTATCGACGATCTTGATCGATGCCTTCCCCCGACCACGATTTCAACGCTTGAAGCTATTCGCTTGTTCCTCTTTCTCAAGGACACCGCGTTCGTCATTGCCGCAGATGACACGATGATCAAACACGCTGTCCGGCGTCATTTCGACGGTGTGGACGAGACCCTAGTCACCAGTTATTTCGACAAGCTCATTCAGGTGCCCATTCGTGTACCACCGCTTGGCACTCAAGAGGTGCGAGCCTACATGATGCTTCTCTTCGTCGAGAACAGCTCTCTCGCTCCTGACAAGAAGGAAACCATCAGAGCAAGAGTCTGCGACCAGCTTGCCGAGACGTGGCGCGGCCGGCGTGTCGATCGTGCGTTCATGCAGACGATCCAGTCGGACTTCCCCAGCGATCTCGTGGCGAGATTCGACACTGCCGACCGGCTCGCTCCGTTAATGACGACTACGTCTCAGATTGCTGGGAATCCGCGTCTAATCAAGCGCTTCCTCAATGCACTCTCGATCCGGATGGCTATCTCGAAGGCCAACGGAGTAGGTGTCGATGAGGCTGTTCTCGCGAAGCTCCTCCTCTTTGAACGATGCGCTGATCCGGCGGCCTACGTCGCACTCACGCATGCAGTCAACAACGACGAAGCTGGCAAGCCGCAGTTCCTGGGCCCCTGGGAGGAGTCCTCGGCGGATGGCGCGGAAGTCGTTCTTGATGAGCCTTGGAACTCCGCCTTCATCCGCGAGTGGCTCGCAGTGTCACCTCGCTTGGCAGATCAAGATCTGCGTGGCGCGCTGTACGTAAGTCGCGAGCATGCACCGCTCATAACGCCTGAGGATCGTTTGTCTTCAGATGGCGCGGAGATACTCTCTGCGGTTCTCGAGTACCCCGACATGGCGGACGGCCTGCATGTTCGGCTGACTCAACTCGCACGACGCGAACTCACGATCGTCATGGATCGGATTCTGGAGAGAGCGCGGCAAGTTCAAGAATGGGGAGCGCCGCCGATTCTGACTGCCGCGATCGCTGTTGCGAACGCCGATCCGGCGCAAGGTGCTCGGCTCTCCGCCTTCCTCAAAGATCGTCCACCAGCCCAACTTCGACCGAGTGTTGTGCCGAAGATCGGTGATCAACTCTGGTCGGGTGAAGTATTCGAGACGTGGTACGGGATTGCCGACACGCCCGCACCGGTGAAGGCAGCGATTACTCAGGAGCGGAAGAAGAGTGGGCACATCAAGGTCTAGCAGTGGTCCAGCTTCCGGGATCCCGCTCATTCCCCCTTGGGTTCCGCCCCTGACCCCGCCTGACGATCAGCCAGACGATGGCGACCAACCTCCCGAGCCATCATCTCCCGTCCTACCTCCGCCTATCGCCCTCCCCAATCGCTTTGAGCCTGCCCCGGTTTCCCGGAGTGGTTGGGTGTAGAGCACATCATGCCGCTTCGGTCGTCGGGAGTGTCCTCCTCTCGTAGTCGGCAGGGCTGAGGCCGCCGAGCGAGGTGTGCCGGCGGCGCGGGTTGTACCAGCCCTCGATCCACTCGAAGATCGCCCGCCCGAGCTCCGCCCGCGTCCCCCAGCGCCGCCGGTCGAGCAGCTCCAACTGGAGCGTCCCGAAGAAGGACTCCATCATCGCGTTGTCGAGCGCCGAGGCGACCCGCCCCATTGAGCCGAGTAGCCCCGCCGCGCGCAGCCGCTGGCCGAAGGCCCAGGCGGTGTACTGCGAGCCGCGGTCCGAGTGGACGACGGTCTGGCCTGGCGGAGGCTTCCGTCGCCAGCGTGCCATCTCAATCGCGTCCACGACGAGTTCGGAGCGCAGGTGGTCGGCGATCGACCAGCCGACGATCCGTCGCGAGTACACGTCCAGCACCGCCGCGCAGTAGACCTTGCCCTCGCGCGTCGGGTGCTCGGTGATGTCGGTGAGCCAGAGCCGGTCCGGTCCGTCCGCCACGAAGCGCCGCCGCACCAGGTCGTCGTGCACCGCGGGCGCCGGCCGGCGGTGCCGTCCCCGTCGCCGGTAGACGCCCTGCAGCCGTGCGGCCCTCATCAGGCGGGCGACCCGCTTGCGGCCGCAGCGCACTCCACGCCCGAGGTGCAGCTCCAGGTGCACGCGCGGCACGCCGTACGTCCCACGTGACATCGTGTGGATCTCGACGATCTGGGCGCTGAGCGCCGAGTCAGCGACCGCCCGCTCGGATGGCGGCCGTCCTCGCCACTCGTAGTAGCCGGAGACAGAGACGTGGAGCACCCGACAGGCCACCGCCACGGGCACCCCGTCGGCGGCAAGCTCACGGACCAGCCGGAAGCTCATTTTGGGAGGACGTTCTCGCGGGCGAAGAAGGCGGCCGCCCGCTTGAGGATCTCGTTCTCCATCTCGAGCTGGCGGTTGGCCCGGCGCAGACGCACGAGCTCGGCCCGCTCCTCGGTCGTCAGGCCGTCGTCGCGGCGACCCTCGTCGAGGTCGGCCTGACGGATCCAACGGTGCAGGGCCGACTGGGCGATGCCCAGCTCCGCTGCGATCTGGCTGACCGGTCGCTCACGCTGCCGGGCGAGCTCCACGGCGCGCCGCCGGAACTCCTCGGGGTAGGCTCGGGGCATCTCGGACTCCTTCCGGGCGACATCGTCGCCTCATGTCAGGTGTCCGGGAAACCGGGGCAGGCTCACTTCGGAGCCGCACGCACGAACCTCGGTACCTTCGCCCGTGGCGGCGGAGGCGGGGCGATGCGCCGAGCTCTGGGCTACTACGTCGCGCGCGGCTACGGCGGCTCGCAGACGGCAGCGTTGCGAATGGGAGGCACGGCCCGCACTGCCGGTCGTCTCTACGAGACGCTCACCCGAGATGGGGTTGCCCCGGAGTCGCTCGTTGACCTGGTCGTCGGGGAAGGTGCGTCGGCCGAAGAAGTCATCGACTCAATTGTCGAAGCGGTACGCCCGATGGACGGCTCGCAAGATGCGGAGGCATCTCGGCTGTCCATTAAGGACGCGTTCGTAGAGCTACTGGATCGGTTCCCGAGCGCCGATCTACTTCACTTGTCCGAGGAGGAGCGGTTCTTCGCCGTGGAGCGCTTTCTTGCACTCGACGTCTTTGCGCGATTCGAACTCGACCTGGGGAGAACGCTGCAGCAGCGGGCTCCCACCGCACTCGTTGCGCTCTCTCGGCGCCGGGAAGTCCGCGACTACGTCAAAGAGACTGTCTCAGCGAGTCTCCGTGAACTGAGGGCCGTTGGCACTCAGATGAATGCACGACGGATATCGGAGCTAGCGCTTCAGGCGCTGCAGCGGACCTTCGAAGTATTTGAGGAGTACGTTCAATGAAGGTCGTCTGCGCCCGTGACACGTATGACTTCGCCACCGCCAAGCCCGATCTCGGCGTAACACTCTTTGGCTCTGCAGCTGTCGCCGGACGAGGATCGGTCGGCGCGACCCTGCGGAACTCAATCCACCGGGCAGGGTACGAACCTTCGGCGCGCGCGCTCGACTTCTTATCGATTGCGCTGTCCGTTGTTGCCAGTGATGTCGGCGTGTCACGCTCAAAGAGTCCAGATGGCTGGACGCGGGAGATCGATCTGCACGTAGCCGTGAGCGAGCCAGAGTTCTGGGAGACGCTGAGCGGCACACTCGAGCAGGCTCTGCGTTTCTTGACCACCGACCGATGGACAGTCTCCTTCATTCACGATCCGTCACCGATGCCCGCGCCCAAGAACCTGGTCCGTCCAGACGAAGACTGTGTCGTCCTGCTCTCTGGCGGCCTTGACAGCCTCATCGGTGCAATCGACCTCGTGTCCGGCGGCAGCCGGCCTTGGGCGGTGAGTCAAACATCCCAGGGCGACAAGGCAACACAGCAACGATTCGCGAAAGAAGTAGGCTCCGGCTTGCGCCACTTGCAGCTGAACCACAACGCGAACTGCCCTGGTGAGAATGAGCGTTCGCAACGCGCTCGCTCCATCGCCTTCTTCGCGTATGGCATTGCTGCGGCCACCTCGCTGGAACGCTATGCCGCTGGGGACTCGGTAACGATGTACGTTTGCGAGAACGGCTTCATCTCTCTCAACCCGCCGCTCACGGGCGGACGGCTAGGTGCACTGAGCACGAGGACGACCCATCCGTTCTTCATCGGGCTCCTGCAGCGAATTCTCGACGTGAGTGGGATACGCGTGTCCCTCGAGAATCCGTACCAGCTCACGACCAAGGGGGAGATGCTCGCGAACTGCACAGACCAGACGCTCCTGCGCCAGCTTGCCGCCTCGAGCACGAGCTGCGGCCGATTCGCGCGGAACGGGTACCGTCATTGTGGTAGATGCCTTCCCTGTCTCATCAGGCGAGCCTCCTTCAACACGGCGTCGCTCACCGACGGGACGTACTACCGCTACGAGCAGCTCTCACTGAAGGACAAGAATCATGCCCTGTACGACGACGTGCGCTCGGCCGCTATCGCTGTAGCGGCTATGAATGAGGTCGGCGCGAAATCGTGGGTCGGGTCCTCGATAAGTACTGCGCAGGTGGGGGATGTAGCCCCCTACGTTGATGTAGTTCGCCGAGGAGTTACCGAGCTCGGTGACTTCTTGAGCGAGGTCGGCGTCGTGTGATCGACTTCCATTGCCATCTCGATCTCTATCCCGATCCATGGCGCGTCGCGGAACGCAGCGAACAGTTGGGCTTACGCCTCCTTTCGGTAACGACCGTTCCGAGTGCTTGGAGCGGAACGGCGGCATTGGAGCGAGACCGGATCCACACAGCGCTAGGGTTTCATCCGCAGCTCGCACTTGAGCGCGTCAAGGAGATCAGTCTGTTCGCAGAACTGCTGCCGAGGACGCGTTTCGTCGGTGAAGTCGGTCTCGACGGTGCTCCCGAGTTCCGCGCGAGTTGGCACGCCCAAGTCGAGATCTTCGAGCGGATCCTCCGCCTATGTGCGGACCGCGGCGGACGGATTCTCACCTTGCACAGTAGGCGTGCAACCGAACCAGTCCTAGATCGAATCGAGGCGGTCCCTGACGCCGGAACCCCAGTTCTTCACTGGTTCTCGGGATCGGCGGGTGAACTGCGTCGGGCCATCGATCTCGGCTGCTGGTTTAGTGTGGGCCCCTCAATGCTTGCCGGTAAGCGAGGGCGTGCGCTCGCAGCACGGATGCCACGAGATCGCGTCTTGACAGAGTCGGATGGGCCGTTTGGGCGGGTTGAGTCTCGTTCAGCGTTCCCATGGGACGTAGATCGAGCAGTTCGAGTCTTAGCTGAGACCTGGGGCATGGACCTGCGGGAAGCAGAGCAGCAGCTCGAAAACAACCTCGACCGCCTCATGGAGACCGCAGGTGCTTCATAGACCTGGAGGCCGTCGACGTGAGCATGGTGCCGAAAGTAGGCAACTCGTAAGGCCCCCAGATCAACATCTGAGGGCGGGTGTTGAAGGGTTCGGCGGGCGAGTAGGAATCGGAGAGAGCACCTACTCGCGCTCGAAACCTGAGCCCTGGTCAAACTTGAGGGTTCGCCCATTCTCCGTGACCGTCCGCACGATCTGCTCGGACGCACCGCCGGGGAGACGCGCCTCGATGTCAAGGATGACGGTCACCTCTGCCCCGGCGAGACCGATGAGGTGAGCCAGGACTTCCTCGGCGATCTGGCTTGCATCACGGCCAGCCCGCGCGGGATCGAGTCGCACGGTGCCGTGGTAGCGCCGAGGTAGCGCGGTCGACGGGACGCCCACCGGGGGTGACACACCGGGAGTGCCGGATGGATCGGGGCCCGGTTCGGGATCGCCACTGCCGCCGGGAGGTGCTGGTGCTGATTCCGGTGCCCGTTCCGCTTCGAGCTGGCGATAGGCGAGGTCGGGTTTGACCAGTAGTCCCGGGTCATCGTGCGCGAGCGCCACCTGTTGGCCGCCGCGCAGACCGCGGTAACGGCCGACAGCTTCGTCGTACGACTCGGCGTAGGCAAAGGTGTCCATCTGCCACGTGAGATACGCGACGCCTGACCGCAGCGCCTCGGCGAGCACACTCGGCTGCGGAACCCGGGGTAGGTAGAGCTGCTGGGCGAAGTCCTCGGTGAGCTGGCGAATCGGAACATGGTCGCCCCGCCAAAGCGGGATACCGTCGAGGTACTTCCGCACGATCGTGGCGCCGAGCGACGTGACGAGCAGGTCGTCGTTTCGCAACTTGCGGCTGGCTCGAACCGCCAGCGGATCGTTACCGGTGAGGCGCGAAGGCTTCCATTCCACCGACGACTGCGGGGCCTTCTGGCTGGGGACGAGCACCCACTGGTAGGTCTCGGGGATGCGCGCCGCGACGGCGCTGTCTGCAGCGGCCTTCTGCTGCTCGGCCTGTCGCACCTGGCTTGGTGCGAGTTCGAGTTCGCTCTTCTCCTCGACGATGGATTGCCAAGCGATGAACTTGCGCAACGCCTCGTCAAGGTCCTGCAGGCGTACCTTGTCGGCCGCGAGGAAGACCAGCGTGTTGCGATAGATGCGAGGCGCGCTGCCGCGTGAGTCGAGGATCGCCTTCGCGGCGGCTTCCGCCTGGTCGCCCTCCTTCGTGTACGGCTGCTCGATGTCGAGGACGACAAGCTTCGTTTCCAGGTCATCTGGCACGTCTGCTCCGCTCCGCGGGAGCAGGTGGATTCGCGTGAAGTCACCGCGTTTCGCGTCGTCGCGCGGCTTGAAGCCGAGGTCGAGTTCGAGGCGGCGCATCAGTTCGGCCTGCAGCTTGCCCGTCGTATCGCGTTCGAGCTCAATCGCCCGGTCCTCGGCGAGCTTCGTGACGGTCGGTTGTGTCGAGTACCAGTAGCGCGCGCCGTCTTGGTAGAGGTAGGTCGCGGAGGCGGCGAGCCGGCGTACCGCGTCCCCGAAGACCTGCGGCGACTCGCCCGGCATTACGCACCCAAGGCGCACGCGGCGATCTTCCAGACCACGCTGCGCGGCATCCGAGGTTGGGGCGGAGCCAAGATAGATCGTCCGCGCGACGCGACGCGTCGCGTTCAGCTTGCCGAGGTTCGTCACCTGGCTGTCGATCTGGAGCGGAAGCGAGTTAGACCCATCCACGTCGCGCGCGATGATCGGCACCCAGTTGTCGGACAGGTAGCGCGTTAGCTCGAACTGCACGCGCGAGTCGTCGATCGGAATCGTGGATGGCAGGATCAGTGGGTTGCGGTCGCCCTTCTCCCAGAGGCTATGGATTACCGCGGCCATGAGGCGCAGGACGCCACGGGTCCGCTGGAACTTCACCAGCGTCGACCAGTCCGTGTAGAGGCGATCGAAGATCTCCGGATGGATCGGGTATGCGGCCTGGATGCGCTTCTCGTAGTCGGCGGTCGTGCACTCCGGTGGGAACTCGCCCTTCTGGGACTGGTAGAGCTCCATGAAGGCCCGCGCCGTGAGATCGCGCTGCTTGTAAGCGTCGGGCCCAGGAAGAGTCTCGAACAGCCGCCGCCGCACGATCTCGAACCCCTCCTCGGCGCTGGCGGGACGCCACGAGGACTCGACGCGACCGACAACGTTGCGGAGGCGGTCGAGCGCCTCACGTCCACGAATACCGCCGACCTCGACATCGTCGGCTTGCGTGTGCGGAGATCCGGCGGTGTCCGACGCGGGAAGTGAGATCAGCAGCAAGCAGTTTCGTGCCGCCTTTGCGGACTCGGTGAGCGCCTGCGCGAACGTGAACTGCGTCTCGAACGTGCCACCGGGAAGGTCGGGAGCGTCATGAAGCTGGCGCGCGTAGGCGACCCATTCGTCCACAAGGATGAGACACGGCCCATAGTCGTTGAACAGCTCGCGCAACGTGTCCCCGGGGCTGGTGGCCTTCTCGTCATCCGCAGCGACTCGCGCGTACGCCTCGGCACCGCCGAGTTGGTAGGCGAGTTCGCCCCAGAGCGTCCGCACAACGGTCCCGTCCGGCTTCGTCGTCGGATTGCCGGGCGATAGCTTGTTGCCGACGAGCACAACGCGCTTCGCCGTCGGCAATTCAGTCACTCCCGCTTCGGCAAGCACCGCGTCGATGCCGGCGAGATCGCTCGCCTTCGCTCCAGAGAAGAGGTGGTAGAGCGCGAGCATCGAGTGCGTCTTGCCCCCGCCGAAATTGGTCTGGAGCTGCACGACGGGGTCACCGCCCTGGCCGGTCAGTCGCTGCACGCCGCCCACCAGGAGGCGTTGGAGGCTCTCGGTGAGGAACGTGCGGCGAAAAAACTCCGCCGGGTTGCGGTACTCGTCTGTGCCCTCGCCGACGTGGACCTGCCACAGGTCGGCGGCGAACTCGGCCTGCTGATACCGCCCGCTCGCCACGTCAGCGTGCGGAGTCACGACCTCGCGCCACGGCTTGAGGTTGCCCGCCGCGGCGGCTTCGATGAGCGTTCCGCCGGCCTTCCGCTTTTCGCTGCGGGTCTGCTCGTCGAAGCGGACGCGGAGGAGCTCCGCTTTCATTTGGGTGACTTCCTCGGCCTGCGGTGCGGCAGAGACGGCGGTGAGCAGCCGCTCCACTGAGTCAAGGACGCGGTACGTGTCGTCTCCGGAGAACGGTTCTTGGTGCGCCCACTTGTTCCGCCAGTCACGCAGTTCCTGCACCATCGAGCGCTCTGCGCGGCCGAGGGTGCGCTGGAAGATGTTGTTCCAGGCTTCCCACATCAATCGGAGCAGGGCGGCGACATCCCACCCGCCGATCGCCTTGCGTGCAACCGTCGGGTCATCGAGATAGCGTGTGACGTCCGTGTCCGCAGACTCGCGCTCAACGTACGGCGCGAGGCCGTCCCTGAGAAGTTCCAGCGCCTTGCCGACGCGTTCGCGGTTGGTGATCGCCATAGTCGGCTCCTAGATCAGGTGCTTGATCTCCACGTCGCCCCAATGTCCAGCCAGGTACTCAGCGACGAGGCGCCGATGGCATCGAGCCGGCTTATCTTCGCTGCACAACAGCACGCTGTCGGTGATGATATCGCGCGACATCAGGGACTCGATCCGGCGCTTCTTCATCAGCAGCAGGAACTGCGCCTCGTACTCATCCCACGTGATCGTCTTCTTCCGGTAGGCGTCCAGCATCCCGCTCGTGGGGGCCAGCATCGGCTCGTGGACGTAGTCCATCGAACAGATGGACTTGAGGAAGTACGCGAGGTCGTCGCGCTTCGCGAACCCGGCGAGCTGCGACACGTTGTTCAGGCGCACGTCGACGAGCCGCCTCGCACCCGATGTCTTCAGCTGCTCGAAGAAGCGCTCGGCCGAGGTCTTCGTGAAGCCAATCGTCCAGATGTTCATGGCTGTTCCTCGTCGTCGGGATCACCACTCGCCCGCACATAGGCGATCCGATCCTCTTGTTCCGCATAGACCCGCTCGACGAGGGCTTCCGGTGACTCGAGGAAGGTTGGCTGCAGCAGATGAAGCCGCTGCATGAGCCGGCGAATCGATGCTTCGTGTGGTTCTAGGCTGCCGTCAGCAAGGATGTGCGCCACATCCGCTCCTGCGGCCACGAGTTCGCGGGCGACGAGGATCGTCCGGTGGCAGTCCAGAGGGTCGCCCTCCGCGCACATCACGGCGATGCGCTCCGTTTTGCTACCTTCGAGCAGCCGCGCAATGGCCGCTCGGAAGAGCTCGGTCCCGGCGAGGCGCCGGTACTGCACCTTGCCCTCGACATAGCACGACGGATCGTCACTCCGTGCGCCGAGCTCCTTACCGAGGAATACGTACGAGATCCCTCGCTGCTTGAGCGCGCGCTTGAGCGCGTCCTGGTTGAACTGGGGTGACCAACGGCTGAATGGCACCGATCGGACGTCCGCGATCGCCGTCACACCGTGGCGGACGAGCAGGTCAAGGAGCGCCTCCGAGCTTCGGGTCGAGTGACCGATCGTGAGAAGCACGCTAAGCGCCCTTCGAGATGATGGCGGCGATGACCTTGTAGTGGTTCCCGTCGGTGAACGGCTCCGTGACACTCACGGTGATGTAGACGTTCGCGATTGGGTAGGTTCCATGAGCCACTTGAGCCCACGCGCCGATGAAGTTCGGATCGGTAATTCGCAACTTGTAGGACGAGCCATTGAAGGTGAACTCGCCGTTCAGCTCTCGCCCGCTCCAGCCATTCTCGACGTGAATCCTGAGATCGGTGGGATGGAGCAGACGGAGCGAATCGTTCACGTCCGCCACGCTCGTGGGCGCGAAGCGATTACGGAGGCCGTTTCGCGAAGCGCCGTCACTTTTCCACAGCGAGCCAGCCTCCGAGTAGACGAATCCCCCGAGGGTACTCTCGTCCAGTTGGCCGATCTTCACCCACCGCTCCGTCGAATCGATAAGCCAGTTCTCCTGCTGGACCGTCGCTGGGATGTGCATGGTGACCCGGACGTCGACGATGTCGAGGAGCGCAGGTTCTGTCTGATCCTCGTAGCGGCGCTCGTCCCATGACAACTCCTGCCCGGCCCTCGCGCTCACCGGCCTGATCCATCGAGGAGGTTGGATGAGTTCGATGCCCGCAACGCAACGACCGCCCGGCTTGTCGGAATTCGCGAGGATGACGATCCGCTTCGTTTCCGGCATGCCGCCGACCCTCCGCTACGCTCCGTCCAGCCCTAGCGCCGCCTGCTGCTCGACCGGCACCGCCGAGGCCTGCTCGCGCGCTAGCCGGACGATCTCTGGCCAGGACTGCACGAGGCCGTTGTACGCGAGTGCGTCGGCGGCGCGCTTCTTTCGCTCGCTGACCACATAGAGGCGGTAGGCGAGTTCACGCGCGGTCTCTGCCTTGCTGCCGAGTTTCGAGGCGATGGCAGCGGCTGCGGCTTCGCCGCCCGATTCGAGGGCACGGATGAGGTGGTGCGTCATGTCCCATGCCGTGAGGCGGACATCCGTATCCGGATCCCAGTCCGGATCCAGTTCCGATGGTTTGAACAGGCGCACCTTCCCGCGGCCGGACTGAATCAGCCCCGCCTCCTTCAGTGCGTTCTCCGCAGTGTTGTACCGGAGGAAGTAGGTGTGAGCGTCGCCGAACGGCCCCTCCGCGAAACCCCAGTCGGTGAACCATGCCAGGGCCCAGCGGCTCTCAGAGTCAAAGTCACCCTCCTGCTCCGTAAGCGCCTCGTCGAGCGTTGCGTTGATGAGTGTGAGCGCGTCCCGCACCGACATCTTGCTTCCGTCCGCGTTGAGAACCTCGCGGTAGCGCGTGAAGACACCCATGCCCGGCCCGATCGAGGCTTGCGCGAGATCCACCGGGGCGATGTTGCTGTGCTGGAGGTGCGCGAGAGCGACCGGCAGTTCGGCGCGTAGTGCCTCCTGAAACTCGCGGCGGGTTGCCGAACTGGCGCCGCTGACGCGGGGGCGGCAAACAAGCACGATGCTTGAGGCGAGCGCGTTTGTCCCTGAGCCGATCATGCGGTTGCTGAGTTCCGTACGAGCCGGCCAGGTTCCAGTCAGAGCGAATCCCGCCTCAATGACTGCGTCCAAGAAGGTTTCCCAGCCGGTGCTGGCAGTGCCCGCAGCCCCCGCCGTCTCGGCTTGCTTGAAGGCGTAATAGATCGCCACCGGAAAGGCAGGGTGAGCCTGTCCGGAGAGGTTCCGCATTGCTTTGGTCATTCCTTCCAAGAAGAACGACTCTGCCAGATCCTTGCTCTTGTGCCGGAATGGTGTCGCAACGAGTTCCTCGGACTTTGGCACCGCAAGCGTCCCGAACAGTGAGGGGAATGTCTGCCGAAGGGAGCGGCGGAGCCAGACATAAAAGAAGTCCGACAGATCTGCGTAACCGATGTTGTCGTAGTACGGCGGATCGGTCGAAACCACCTTCCCTGCGCTCTGAGTCTGCGTCATGGCGTCGGCCTGCAGGCTGATGCCGCGAGCGACGCCGACGTCGGCTGCGACGCCATCGAGACTTTCGGCGGTCCAGTTCACCGCACCTGAGAAGCTCCCCGTCCCGTCGAGGAGCGTATTGAGTTCTGCGTAGTCCCATGTCATGGGAATGCTCTGGCGCGCGAACGTGTTCCTCGTGGAGTCTCGGTCAGTGAACCAAGTGCAAATTGTGGAGCCTCGGTCAGCCATCTTGCTGAGGGCGAACGCCAGATACACGCCGACGGCCTCTGCGTACGCGGTGGCCCCATCCCCCTGCTGATCGAGCGGTGTTGCATCGTCGGACATCCCGGCAGCGGCTGCGTCGTCGCATGCGCGAACACGTGCCGCATCCACCAAGTCAGCGAACGTGGTGAGGGCAGTAAGCTGGCGTGCCGTGAAGAGATCTCCATAGGTGTCGATGCCGTAGTTGGAGACGTTGACTCGGCACTTCCCTTCGAGTCGTACGTCTGGCTGCCATGCAGGGCTTGCTTGCTTGGCCCGCTGTTCGTGTTCCGTCACTGGATCGAGGTAGAGACGACCGCGGTCTCCTTCGACCACAAGTGCCATCAGGCGTGAACCCAAGTTGCCGGCTTTCCCTTGGTTCCGAATGTGATCGTAAGTAACCGGTACGCCCGACATGAGGCAGCGGAACGCAGCTCGCTTGCCGGCAGTTGTTCCCTGCTTCAGTTCAGCGTTTGTCGGCTCGCCAAGCCTCACTTTGAACCGGTAAGAGTCTCCCTGAACCAGCGGCTCGACGTGAACCTCTCTCCCCTTCTTTGTCGAGACCATGAATGTTGAGACAAGCGGTATATCGACCTGAGCGAACGCTGGATTCGGACTCTTCACCGTGCGCGCCCAGAGCCAGGCAACGACTGTCAGGTCGCGCCCGACATACGGCACTAGATCCGGACGCTCCTGCGCCATGTCTGCTGTCACGCGCACCTTCTGGTAGAGATGGCCGATGCGCTTCTCCGCCTCGTTACGCATCCACTGGCCGTAGTAGCGCACGTCCTCCGCTAGCCCCTGCGCGCCTCGCCACGCTTCGCCCATCATGCGCGGGTTGTCGCGCGATTTCGGATTAACCGGCGGCTTGCCGGCGAACTTCGGCGGGATTTCGATCATTGCCTTGTTGATCAGGACTGCGACGGGATTCAGGTCCGACGCGTACGCCTCCAGGCCGAGCCGCTGCGCCTCCAGCGGCAGCGAGCCGCCACCGGCGAACGGGTCGTGGAACGCCGGCAGGACGTTGCGGTCGAAGAGCTCCTTCGCGCGCGGGTGGTCGGCGTTCTCCGCGCACGCGCGACGCCAGGACTGCCAGATCTCGTCACGCGCCCGCTGCAGCACGACCTCGTTGGTGGTGTTCTCCCACAACACGAGGTCCTCGATGATGCGGAAGAGCCGCTGGCGCTCCTTCTCCTGCGCCTTCTCCGTCGGGAACAGGTCAGGGTTGGCGGACGGGTCGTCCACCATCTGCGCGAAGATCACCGCCCGCGCCGCCGCCAGCGGCCGTCGCGCCCACCAGAGGTGCAGCGTGCTCGGATGCCCGTGCCGGATCGACTTCTCTCTTGCCGACGCCTTATTGATGGCATCCAGCGGCAGGGCCACCTCGATCAGCTTCTTCTTGGCGATCACCTGGTCCTGTGTCATGCGGCGCTCCGCGGCATTGTCGTCAACGCGGCCGAGACGATCGGGTCGGTGGTCGCTTGGTCGAGTCCGAGGTTGGTGTTGTGTACGACCGTCTGCGCCTGCGCAATGGCAGTCTCGGTGAGACGCTGGAAGAGTCCCGTGATTACCACTTCGAGATCCCCAAGCCCCTCGAGAATCATCGCCTGGATGGTCGCGTAAATCGGCTGGGCAGACTCGCGCGCCGTCGTCTCCAGATGTCCCAGAATTCGTACCTTCATTCCCGGCCCACGTTCATCCTTCGCGCGGTCGTAGGCCGGCTGCATCCGCTGCTTTGCGACCACCGGAACCTTCATCGCGAGCTCGCTGCGCCTCTCGGTGACGGTGCGGGCAACGCTGCGTCCCACCTCATCAGCCAGCATGCTGACCTTCTGCTGGAACCAGGTCAGCTGATCGTCCATCGGGTTCTCAGTGAGTCCCGAGAGCAACTCTGCGGTCAGCGAGACCTGGGAGCAGAAGTTCTTCCCCGACTCCTGCACGCGGATCACAAGCTCGTCGGTGACCCGACCGAGGTCATCAGTGAAGTACGCCTCCCACGAAAGCGGCAGCTCTGCCAGCAGCGGTTCGGCCAGATCACCGTTGAGGTCGTGAGACTTCCCCGTCGAGGGACTCCGGAACACCCCTTCACGTTGGACGATCGCCCTCAACGTTGACCAGTAGAGTCCTCGCCATTGCTCCGTCGTCCGCGCGACCCCCTGAACACTCGAGTGAAAGAGCGGATCCAGCCGATCAAGGAACTGCTTCCGGCGGAGCTCGAGTTGCTGCTCGGCACGTTCGCGGTGCGTGGCAACGTTTCGGGCAAACTCCTCGCCCTGCTGGCGAAATCGGGCACGAGCCTCCTCCGCCCGCGGGGAGTGCGCCTCTCCTTTCGCCTTGAAGTAGAACTCGATCTCGCGGCCGAGCTGCGCGAGGCGAACCCGGGCCATGCGCGCGTTGAACTGGCTCCCCGCCTCGCGACCAATCTCAGCAAGATGTTCGCGGACGGCGGGAATGCCGGTGGCGTCCTCATCGTCGAGCCCGTAGTCGCTGCGGAGACGCCCGACTCCGGCTAGACGGTTGTATGCCTTGGCTGATGTCGCATGCACACGGACGTTCCGCGCCAAGTCGATCATTCGCTGCTGGGTTTCGATGGTGTCCGCAGTCCCAGGAAGGCTACGGACGATCTCCTCCAGCTGCTCGCGAGCCTCGCGTACCGTTTGCTCCCGGTAGGCAGCGATCAACTCTGGCAGCTCGCAATCCTCAGACAGTCCAAGTTGCTCGGCACTGTCGAGGTCGATGTCGTCGGCCCTGGTTCCGACGAGCGCAAGGCCGGCGTACGTGCCGTTCAGGACGAGCGTTCGCAGAACCCGCTCCTCGTACAGAATCTGCTGGATGTCAGCCGTGATCCCGCGGACCATCGAAAACACCAGCCAGACGAAGGGTGACGAACGCAGATACTCGCGGGTCACCTCGACACGGGCGTCATTGGGGTCGTTGAGGCCGGGGAGGTCGACCAGCTCGATCCCATCCTTCAATGGGTCGAATGGGCCACGGATCGCGACTTCGCGAACGAGTGGCCACAGCGGACTTCCTTCGCGGACAAGCCCGCGGAGGTGGCTGAGCATCTCCTTCGAGTCCGCGAACCTGAGCTCCAGCAGGGATGGCCCGTCGAGTACGTCCCGCGCGGACGCCGGTAGTTCGGCTGACCGGATCTCAGCGGCGGTCGAGCCCTCAGCGATTTCATCGCCGAACACACCTTGCAGGCGCTTCCGGGCGACTTCCTTGATGCGTGTTGATTCGACGGGCACCGCGCCATCGTCGGCTTCGCCGGGCTCGAGCATCGCGGCGAACGCCTCGACATCGTGCGCCCATTCCTCGCGTGTCGCGTAGCGCACCGTGAGCCGGTAGCCCGGCCCTGCCTCGTAGGACACCGTCGTGACGAAAGCCGTGCAGGGGTGCATCACCCCTACCGGAAGCACTTCGTGGCGGAGGACGGCGTTCAGGAACGTGGACTTGCCGGCGCCAGTGGTTCCGATGAGGGCCACACGGACGCGGGAAGGTTCGTGGGCTAGGCGCTCGATCGTCTGGAGCTCCTGGCTCCAGGCATCGAAGGCGTCGCGATCCTCGGGCAGCACGAGCGGCGCCAGGGTGCCGGCGAACCATCCCGCGAACGCGTCCACCTCGTTCGTCACCGACTGTAGGAGTCCGGCGGACGCCTCGGGAGCGGTCATGACGGCTCCTCCGAGCGTGCCAGCAGGTCGGCGAAATCGTAGTTCACGCTCGTCACGCCGAAGTCCGGCTCGCGGCGGAACGGGCGACGGACGTAACGCGCGCGATGCGTGCTGTCACCCATGAACTCGACCATCGCGAGGATGAAGTCGTCCGGCTTGTTGAGCGAGTAGAGGATCTCGTTCTTCGTTACGGTCACGGTGTCGGCCCCGGTGACTCGCCCTTTGACCTCGAGGAATCGCAGCTTCCCCGTCTTGGGATCCCTGCTTTCGACGTCGTAGCCGAGCCTCTCGAACTCCCGATCCACAGGGTCGAACCCGAGGCCGCGCTCGATGTCCATGACGATCGCGCGCGCCTTCGCTGCCGCAGCCTGTGTGTCCGGCGACGAAGCCGCCGACGGCAATGGGCGTCCGGTCATGGCTGCGATGAGGCCCGCTGGGACCACCACCAGTCCACCGAGTGCGACGGGGGGTAGCGCCGAGATCTGCGCCTCGTTGTCGAGCTGCTCCAACCGTCGTTGCAGGCGGCCCTGCAGGTCATCGGCCCGCCGTCGTGCTTCCTGCGCGTTGAGACGAGCATTCGGCTTGCCCGCGGCTTCTTGCTCGGCGAGGCGAGCCGCCTGATTGTCCCAGTGGATGATCTCCTTCGAGAGACGATCCTTCACGGCCACGCGTGTCTTTTCGATCCAGCCGAGCCGCCGGTCGCGCACCTCCTTGACGTGCTCTGGCACGACCTGCTCGATCGCGTGGCCCATCGCGCGCTGCTCGAGGTCGCGCGTGATCCAGGCGCACTCGGGGCGCGCGAGGAAGGCGTCCACATCCGACTCGTCCTCGCGGAGCGGCCGATAATCGAGGTAGGGAGCGTACTGGATATGCCTCGCGTTGCCCGCCGCGTCCATCTCCACATAGAGCATTCGCTTGGAGATGGTTCGACGCTCTCCAGACGGGAGCAGGCTCGCGTCCTGGATCGCGTGCTCCATGTAGAACAGCATCCGTGGCTCGGTACCGGCGTCGCGATCGTCTACGAGGATCGTGCCGCGCCGTAGGAGGTCGCGGTGACGCTCCAGCGTCAGGTCGAGCGTCGCGTCCAGCAGTGGGTGCCCGGGACAGATGAACGCAGCAAGAGGCTCCCCGGGCGGAGCGATCAGGTCCTTCTCGAAGGCGATGCGCTCGTACCGCTCCAGCACCGGTTCCGCGGTCCCGATGACCCGGTCGCGGTTACGGATTGGCGCCGGGACGTGTGTGACCTCAAAGCGCCTGGGTTCGCGCTGACGAACCGTCCCGCCGAGCCGCTTGAACGCCTCAGTGAAGAACTCCTCGATGTAGTGCGGCTGGAGCCTGCGGGCGTCGGCCCGCTCCATGTCCTCTCGTACCTTTGCCACGCTGCTGGCGTCCATGACGTCCGTCGCGAGCGCCCGTTCTTCCATCAGCCCTTCGAGGTGGGAGCGATCGACGGCCTCCGCGATCGCGTGTGTGAGCCGAGCGCGGACCTCCGGCTGCTCTCCGTATCGGATCGCCTGGATGAGCAACTCGCGGAGCGGGCGCCCATCGAATTGGAGCTTCCCGAGGACGTCGAACACCTGCCCACCAAGTGCCTTGCGGGCCTCCTCGATCTTCTCGAGCAGCGTCCGGTAGACGTCACCCTCTCGCGTCTCCTCGGCGACGAGGTTCCAGAGGTGGCAGACCTCCGTCTGGCCGATGCGGTGGATGCGCCCGAAGCGCTGCTCCAGCCGGTTCGGGTTCCACGGAAGGTCGTAGTTCACCATCAGGTGCGCACGCTGGAGGTTGATGCCTTCGCCGGCGGCGTCCGTAGCAAGTAGCACTTGGACGGATGTGTCGTGCAGGAACCGCTCCTGCGCCTTGCGACGCTCTTCGCGGCCCAGCCCACCGTGAATGATGGAGACAGCTTCGCTGCGTCCGAGCAGTCGGGTGATGTTCTCGTGCAGGTAGTTCAGCGTGTCGCGGTGCTCCGTGAACACCACAATCTTCTGGTTCGGGGACGGCTTTGGCGGTGAGATCGCACCGTCCCAGCTTGTGGCTTCCTCGGCAACGCCCTTGATACCAGCAGGCGTGAAGATCTCGTGCAGCAGGTTGGACAGCTCGCGCCACTTGGTATCGCCGCTGCGCCGCACGTCAGCGGCAAGCGCTTCCAGCCCTTGAAGGATGGCGATCTCCGCCTTGAGTTCCTCGACGGTCCGCGCGGCCGTTGCCTGGTCGAGGATCTCCTCCTCGACCTCCTCGACTTCGTCCTCGGGCGCTTCGTCGAGGTCCTCGATGTCCTCCGCGTCAAGCACGCGCATCGTGAGGTCGAACGGCACCGTACCGCGCTGCATCAGCTCGACTTCACGCAGCCGCCGTTCCAGGCGTTCCCGACGACGGCGGAGGGACTGGTAGATCGCCTCGGGCGAGGATGCGAGGCGGCGTTGGAGGATGGTCAGTGCGAAACCGACCGTGCCGGATCGCCGATCGTTCTGGAGCGCCTCGGCGCGGTTGAACTCTTCGCGGACGTAGTCGGTTACTTCGCGGTAGAGGCGCGCCTCCGCCGCCGAGAGCTTGTACGGCACTGTGTATGCGATCCGCTCCGGGAACAGCGGTCGCCCGTCGAAACGAAGCAGTTTCTCCTTGACCATTCGGCGCATGAGGTCGGAGACATCGACCTGGTGGACGCCATCGCGGAAGCGTCCTTCAAAGCGGTCGCCATCGAGCAGCGCGAGAAAGAGCTGGAAGTCCTCTTCTTTGCCGTTGTGTGGGGTGGCCGTCATCAGCAGGAAGTGACGCGTCAACCCCGACAGCAGCTCACCGAGGTGGTACCGCTTCGTGTACTTGACCTCGCCGCCGAAGAAGGTGGCCGAAAGCTTGTGCGCCTCGTCGCACACGACGAGGTCCCAACGGCAGTCGGGCGCACTGAGCTTCGCCTGGAGGTCCTCGTCACGGGCCAGCTTGTCGAGCCGGGCGATCGCGAGGTCGTTCTCCAGGAACCAGTTGCCGGTGCGTGCGGCTTCGAGCTTGTCGTTGGTGACGATTTCAAACGGGAGGTGGAACTTCCGCGACAGCTCGTCTTGCCACTGCTCGACCAGGCTACCCGGACAGACGATGAGACAGCGCTTAAGGTCGCCGCGCGCGATCAGCTCCTTGATCAGCAGCCCCGCCATGATCGTCTTGCCGGCCCCCGGGTCGTCGGCAAGCAGGAATCGGAGAGGCTGCCGTGGGAGCATCGCCTCGTAGACGGCCGTGATCTGATGGGGGAGCGGATCCACGAGAGACGTGTGAACCGCCAGCACCGGATCGAAGAGGTGAGCAAGGCGGATCCGCTGCGCTTCCGAGACGAGGCGGAACAGCGAGCCATCGCCGTCGAAACTCCACGGTCGCCCCGCCTCCACGACTTCCAGGCGCGGCTCATCGTGGCGGTAGAGCAGCTGGTTCGCGATACGCCCCGACGAGTCCTTGTAGGTGAGTTCGACAGCATCGGAGCCGTACCACTGGATATTGACGACCGTGACGAATCCGCCCGGAACGACGCCCTGAATGGTCGCAGACTGCCGTAGATCTTCGAGAGCCGCCATAGATTCCCCGATACCCCGGCCAAGTATGCCAGAACAAGCGTGCAAAGGCCGTCGAGCGTAGCTGATGAGTGCGAAGCGCCGTCTGACTCAGATCCGGCAGACGGCAGCGACCTTCTTGCTGGCTCGCCCGGAAATTCGTGCTTTGGACTGAATCTGGACTCCCTGCCCCGAATTAGGTGCCGTCCGGTGCGCTCTGGATTCCTGCTGGAGTCTCGCTGGATTGGCATGTTGCACGCTCCTGCCGTAGTTCGCGGCCACCGCATCACCCAGGAGGGAGATGGGCGGCGCGAGACGGAAGGGGGTGGTGCTCGTGCGAGGGACGCTGCTCGCCGTCGCCCTGGTACTCGCCTGCTGGATCGGGGTCTCTTCCCCGGCCGCCGCACAGCAGGCATCCGACCCGCTTCGTGACCTCGTCTCCGTCGGCGCGCCGTTGGTCGCCTCGGCGGGGATGCCGTCCGCGGCGGAGCGGGCGACGGCGGCAGCGTCCCTGGCCGCCCCCCGGGCGAATGACGCGGCCGGTGCTGCGGTCGCTGGCGCTTCCCCGGTAGGGGAGACCAGCTCCGACCCCGCGATCGGCGTCCCGAACCCGTTCGACGTCTTCTCCTCGCTCGACCCGCGGACCTGGGCGACCGCGATCCTCGACGCGGTCGTCGAGCTCATCGCCGGGTCAATGATCGAGGCCATCCGCGGGTTCGTGGACTGGGCGTCCGGCCTCGGGGACTCGTCGCTCAACATCATCACGCGCACGCCGCCCGCCGGGACGTATGAGAGCACGACGGTCCGAGCGCTGTGGGACCTCTCGCGGGGCATCGCCAACGCGAGCCTCGCCGTCATCGTCATGTGGGGCGGCTTCAACGTCATCGTCAAACAGCACCTGATGCGCTCGCCCTACGACGGCGTGATGGAGCTGCTCCCGCGCATCCTGCTGGCCGCGATCGCCGCCAACCTCAGTCTCGAGCTGGTGCGCGTCCTCATCGACCTGAACAACGCGCTCGCCGGCGCAGTGGGGGGAGTAGGTCTGCCCGGGTACGACCAGGCGACGGCATCCCAGTCCGGCATGGCGATGGTGATGGTCGCGGTGACCTACGCGATCGTGGCGCTGCTGCTGACCTTCCAGATGCTCATGCGGCTCGCATTGATCTGCCTCCTGATCGTCGTTGCGCCGGTGATGGTGGTGACGTGGGTACTCCCGCAGACGCAGGGATGGGTGCGGTGGTGGGCGCACCTCCTGCCGATCACCGTGATGCAGCAGGCGGTCCAGGTGCTCGTGCTCCGCCTTGGCACGGCGCTGATGGTGGAGCTGACGCCCGGTAGCACGTCGAACGCGCTGCTGACCCTGCTGCTCGGGATCGCCGTCTGCTACCTGACGCTCCGCGTGCCGTCGATGCTGTCCAGTCAGGCGCGGTACTCCGGCCTGAGTTCCGTCGTCTCCCTGGTCGTCCTCAGCCGGGCTGCGGGCGGGCTCGGCGCGCGCCTCGGCGCCGGTGCTGGAGCCCGCTGATGGCGAAACTCGTGCTCGTCGCCGGCTCCGTCTTCGGAGACCTCACGCGGGACGCGATGCGGCTTGTGGGGGCGCTGCTTGGCGCCGTGATGGCGGTGGTCATCCTCGCGGTCGTCGCCATCGCCCTGATCATCGCGGCGCCCTTCGTCGGGCTCGGCGGTGGTGGGTCGGAGCCGCCCGTACTGCCCGCCGAGCACCTCGCCGTCATGGTCGATGTCTCGAACGAGACCGGAGTCCCGTGGGCGCTCCTCGCCGCGATCGCGTCGGTGGAGAGCGGATTCGGCCAGAACATGGCGACCTCCTGGGCGGGCGCGATCGGCTACGGGCAGTTCATGCCGCCGAGCTGGGCCGCCTTCGGCGAGGGCGGCGATCCCTACGACTACCGCGACGTGGTCCCGGCGATGGCCCGCTACCTGCTGGCCGCCCACGTCCTCAGCGACATCCCGAAGGCGGTCTACGCCTACAACCACGACTGGGACTACGTCGCGCTCGTGCTCAGTCGCGCGACGTACTACGCCGCCTCCGCGGGCGACACGGCAGCCGCTCTCGGCGCCACCGTCCCCGTCGACACGACGAGGGCGCTGCCATGACGGCGAGCCGGACACCAGGACTCGTGCTGATCGCGCTCGCCGCGTTGCTCGTCGCGTTCGCGGCGGCGGGTATCTGTGGCGGCGTGTCGCAGCTCACTAGCCGCGACGGGCAGGCCCAGGCGGCGGAGTCCGCAGCGCGAGCCTTCGTGCTGGCGCTGGGGACGTTCGACTACCGGGCGCCGCACGAGTACGCCGCGAACCTCGCCCCGCTGACGACCGGCCCGTTGCGGTCGGCGATCGCCGGGGCGTCGGTCGACCCGGGGGCGTCGAGTGCGCAACGCACGATGACCGCCCGCGTCGAGTCGGCGTCCGTGACGTCACTGGCCGGCGACCGCGCCACGGTCGCGGTCACGGCCACGCAGACGCGGCGCTGGGTGGACCCGTCACTCGGAGATCCGCTCCACGAGTCCGTCACGCAGCTCGTGCTCTGTCAGCTCGTCCGCGAGGACGGCCGCTGGCTGGTGACCGGGCTGGAACCGCAGGCCATTGCAGGTCAGCGCCCGGAGGGGCGCTGAACGGGAGATACGTCATGGATCAGATCAACTCGGTCTTCGTGAACATCCTGAACATCGGACTCGGGATCGCGGTCGCAGTCGCCGCCGTGGCGACGATGGTCGGGGCCTTCATCTACATGACCTCGGCCGGCAATCCCCGCCAGATGGAGACGGGGAAGGCCGCGATCGTCAACGCGCTCACCGGACTCGTGATCGTGCTCCTGGCCCGCGTCATCGCGGGACTGATCCAGAGCGCCGTGACCGGGGCGGCCTGATGGAACGCCACGAGATTCCCACACACCTCGAGGTCGCGGACCGGGCGTTCCTCGGGCTCACGATTCGCCAGCTGCTCGCGGCGGCGGTCGGGCTTGCCCTTGCGTACGGCGCGATCAACGACCTGCCGCTGCCCCTGGCGCTCCGGATCGCGGTGGCGCTGCTCGTCGTGGTCATCACCGCGGTGCTCGTGCTGTGGCGGCCCGGCGGCCGGGCCGCTGAGGAGTGGGTGTTCGTCCTGCTGCGGTACTGGACGGCGTCGCGTGTCGCCGTGTGGAGACCGCGGGAGCGCGACGGAGCGCCGAACGCGCTGCGTGAGGTTGTGCTGCCTCCGGCACCCTCGCGGACATCGGGAAGGGGGACTGGCGATGCGGCATAAGCACGCAAGCGTGCAAGAGTTGCTGCCGCTCGACGACGTGACCCGGGACGTGCTCTGCCTGCGCGGCGGCGACTACCGGGCCGTCCTCGAAGCGGGCACGGTCAACTTCGCGCTGAAGTCGGAGCCGGAGCAAGAGGCGATCCTGGCCGGGTACCGGCGCTTCCTGAACGGCCTCGCGTACCCGCTGCAGGTGCTCGTGCGGATCGTCCCGACCGACGTCGAGGTCTACCTCGCCGGACTGCGGGACAGCCGGAATGCCCGCTCGGGCGACATCTGGCGGCGGCTCGCCCTCGACCATGAGGCGTTCGTCCGGCGTCTGGCCCGCGAACGGGCGCTGCTCGACCGCCGCTGCTACGTGGTGATCCCGGCAGGCACCGGCGGAGCCTTCGACCGCACTCGGGTCGCCTGGCCGGGGCGACCGGCGAGGCAGGACGCCGATGCGACCACGCTGGCGACGGCCCGACGCACGCTCACGTTCCGCTGCTCGGAGGTCGCGCAGGGACTCGCGGCGTTCGGTGTCCCGACCCGCCGCCTGGCCGCCGCAGAACTGGTCGCGCTGTGGCAGGCGGCGCTCGCCGGGACACCGGTCACGGCGGGCGGTCTCTCGCCGCTCGCATCGCCGGTGCTGACGCGGCCGGTGGAGATGACCGCCCCGAGGACGGAGGCCGCGCGTGCCTAGCCTGCGCTCGCTCTGGCGCCAGCAACGGACGCAACCGGCCGCGGCGGACCGGACGTTCGGGCTCGGCACGCGGACCGGGGCCGACATCGTCGCCCCCGCCGCAATGGAGGAGTCGCGCGCCGAGGTCGCGATCGATGGCGCAGTGAGCCGCGTGTTCGCGATCACGGACTACCCCCGCCACGTCACGCCCAACTGGCTCGGACGGCTGATCGACGCGGACGAGCCGCTCGATGTGAGCCTCCATCTGGAGCCGCTGGAGTCCAGCGCCGTCGTGCGGTCGCTCACGCACCGGATGGTCGAACTACAGTCGTCGCGGATGCTCGAAGCGCGCGGCGGCCGGATCGCCAGCATTGAGCGCGAGGTCGCCTACGAGGATGTCGAGCGTCTCCGCGACGCGCTTGAACGCGGCGACGAGCGGGTCTTCTCCACGTCGCTCTACTTCCGCCTCCACGGACGCACGCCCGGCGTGCTCAATGAGAGCGCGGCGCGGGTGTCAGGGATCCTCGGCGGCATGATGGCCGGTGCCCGGCCAGCGCTGTACGAGATGCTGCCCGGCGTTCTCGGCTGCTTGCCCGCCGGACAGGACTATCTGCGCCGTCGTCGCAACCTCGACACGTCGAGCATGGCGACGATGCTCCCCTTCGGATCGAGTCACCTCGCGGTGGGTGACGGCATCCTCTACGGCGAGAACGCCCACAACCACTCGCTCGTCGTCCACAACCCGTTCGGCAGCGACCAGGAGAACGCGAACAAGACCGTCTTCGCGAAGTCGGGGGCGGGCAAGAGCTACCTCTGCAAGATCGAAGCATTGCGCGCGCTGCTGCTCGGCATCGACTACCTCGTGATCGACCCGGAGGACGAGTACGGCCGGCTCTGTGAGGCGGTCGGCGGGCAGATGGTGCGGCTCTCCGGCACCTCGCCTCACCACATCAACCCGTTCGACCTCCCGGTCGCAGTGGACGACGCCGAGGGGCGCGACCCGCTCGCCGAACGCGTCCTCGCGCTCCAGGGGCTGCTCGGCGTGATGCTCTCCGACCCCGGGCAGCCACTCGGCCAGCGCGAGCGGGGCGTGCTCGACGAGGCGCTCTACGAGACCTACCGGCGGGCGGGCATCACACGCGATGCGACGACGCACGGCAACGCCGCGCCGGTGCTGCGCGACCTCTTCAACGTGCTGCGCCACGGCGACGACGCACACGGCCTCGCGGACCGGCTGACCCGCTACGTGGACGGCAGCCTGGGCCACGTCTTCTCGGAGCGCACCACGACCACGCTGGATCAGCCGTTCGTCGTGTTCCAGATGCGCGACCTTGAAGAGGAGCTGCGCCCGATCGCGATGTACGTGATCGCGGACCACGTGTGGCGCGAGGTCACCCGGCGGCCACGGCCGCGGATGCTCCTGATCGACGAGGCGTGGTCACTCGTGCGGCACGCCGACGGCGCACGGTTCCTCGCGGACATGGCGCGACGCGCCCGCAAGCGCTGGCTCGGCCTGACCACGGTGACGCAGGACGTCGAGGACTTCCTGGCCTCCGCCGAGGGCCACACGATCCTCGCGAACAGCTCGGTCCAGCTCCTGATGCGGCAGGACAGCTCGACGATCGGCGTCGTCGAGGAGACATTCGGGCTCTCGCGTGGCGAACGCGAGTTCCTCCTCGGCTGCCGGCGCGGTGAGGGCCTCTTCCTCGCCCGGGGCAACCACGTCGCGCTGCGCGTCGAGGCAAGCGAGCTCGAGCACACGCTCGCGACGACGTCACCTGCGGAGCTCGCCCGTCAGCGGGAGGAGGACCGCAATGCCCGTTGACGTCGAGCGGATCAAGCAGGCCCACCCCATCGCGGACGTGATCGCCGCGCACGGCGTCGCGCTGCGCCCGACCGGCCGCCGCTTCATGGGCAAGTGTCCGTTCCATCGCGACGACCGGCCGAGTCTCGTCGTCTATCCGGACACCCGGAGCTACTACTGCTTCGGCTGCGGCGCCGGGGGCGATGTGATCGACTTCGTCCGCCGGACTCGCGACTTTGGCTTCGCGCAGGCGGTCGCCTACCTCGGCGAGCAGTCGCCACCGCCGCCGGTCAGGCCGGCGCGGCGGCAGGAGCCGCCGCAGCACGTCCGCCTGTCGGTGGACGAGCGGCTGATCCTCACCGCCGCCTGCGAGCTCTACCACGAGGTGCTCTTCCAGACGCCGGAGGCGCTGCGCTACCTGGAGGAACGGCACGTCCCACCGTGGCTCGCGCGGCGGGCGCGCATCGGCTACAGCGACGGCCGGTCGCTGCTCGCGTACCTGAAGCGCCGCCGCCTCAGTGTCCGCCGCGCCGTCGAGATGGGGCTGTTCTATCCGGACCGCCGTCACGGGCGTGACGAGCGGGAGGCGATGCGCGGGCGGATCGTGATCCCCGACCTGCGCGCCGGCTACTGCGGATGGATGACGGGGCGCGTGCTGTCCGGCGCGACCGACCATCCGTACCTCAACCTCGCCCTTCCGAAGCCGCTGCTGGGCTACGACGCGACGCGCGGGCGGTCGCGGGTGTTCCTGACCGAGGGACCGTTCGACTGGCTGGCGCTCGTCTCGTGGGGACTCCCCGCCTGCGCACTCCTCGGCACGCAGCCGGCGCCGCATGCACTCCGCCTGCTCGACCGCACGCGGTCGGTGGTGCTCGTGCTCGACAACGACGGGCCCGGGCGCGAGGGCGCCGCCGGTCTCGCGAACGCGCTCGGCGACCGGGCCGCCGTCATCGCGCTCCCCGACGGCGTGAAGGACGTCAGCCAGTTGAGCCTCCTGCCGGATGGCCGCGAGACCTTCTTCCAGTTGCTCGCCGAAGCGGAGAGGGGCGTGCGCGATGCTGCGCCGACGCAGTGAGCCCTCGTTCGTCGCGGAGATCGTGCCGCCACGCGGGCTCGAGGGCAGCATGAGCGCCGCACGAGGGATGCTCGGGGCGCTGGCGGGGGAGGCGTTCGCGCTCGACCTCGCGCTGACCGCGGACGGTCCGCGCTGGTACGTCCGGAGCGACAGCGCCGACGGCATGGAGCGCCTACTGGCGCAGGCGCGCGCCGCCTACCCACAGGCCGCCGTCGAGCGCTGCACGGCGGATCCACTGACCGAGTCCGCGAGCGCGGAGGCGCTGGCGGTGGAGCTGCGTCCTGCCGCCGACGCGGCGCTCCCGCTCCGCCTGGAGTGGCGCGGCGAGCGTGACCCGCTGACCGGGGTCGTGGCGGCGGTCGAACCCGCCCCGGGCGAGCAGGTCGTCTGCCGGCTCCGGCTCGGGCCCGCACCATCACGGGGCGGCGACCGCGTCCGGCGCCGGGAGGAGCAGCCGTCCTACCAGCGGCGGCGACCCGAGGACTCACCGGCGAGCCTCGTGCCCCTGGCGGCGGCCATGGCGGCTGCGGCGGTCCTGCTACAGGGCTGGCGCTGGTACGAGGCCGGCGAGTGGGCGCTCATCGCAGCGGCCGGGTCCGGGCTCCTGGTCGGCATCCCCGTCCTCGCCGCGCTCGCGGTTCGGCTGCTGCGCCGGCCCGGGGCGATCGGTGCCCGCGTCGTCGCGGCGAAGCTGACCGGTCCGCTGGTCGCCGCGCGGCTCGACGTGCTGGCATCCGGCCCGGATCGATCGCGCCTCCGTGCGCTCGCCGTGCAGGCCGCCGCCGCCTACGCGGCATACGACGACCCCGCGGGGGGCGCGTTGCGCCCGGAGCGACCGCGTCCGGTCCGGGGCCGGCACAGGAACCTGCCGCTCCTGCTGAATGCGGGTGAGGCGGCCGCACTCTGGCACCTCCCCGAGGCCGAAGGCACGCCCCCGCGCGTCCGGCGCACGACGGCCCGGCGCCTCGCACCCGCCCCGGGGCACGCCACGCAAGGCATCCGCCTCGGTGTCTCGGCTGCCGATCCGCCCGTCCCGGTGCACCTGCCCGCGCCCATGCTGCATCGCAACCACTTCCTCGTGGCGAAGACGAGGCGGGGCAAGTCCACGTTGCTCCGGCACATCGCGGCCGGGCTGATGGAACGGGTGGCGGCCGGTGTGGAGGACACCGCGCTCGTGGTGGTCGATCCCCATCAGGACCTCGCGGAGGCGGTGCTCGCCGCCGTGCCGCCGGCGCT